>Ga0070741_10000697_pt1 | contig 114933 bp, 106 predicted proteins | sample Coa_R1_4_FD_66440 | JGI IMG/M metagenome (GOLD analysis project Ga0070741, IMG submission 66440) | Surface soil microbial communities from Centralia Pennsylvania, which are recovering from an underground coalmine fire - Coalmine... | ecosystem: Environmental > Terrestrial > Soil >... | reverse complement strand
TCGATCTCGTCATCGACAACGAGAACCTCGCGGACATGACGCCGGTGCAGTTGACGAAACGGGAAGTGCAGGCGGACAAAGGCGCGACCCCCGCTCACCAGGAGGCGGTGGACTGGATCAGGCGTACCCGTCTCCCCCTGGGAGAGGACCTGCCCGACGAATTCATCTTCAATTTAGGGCCGTTCCGCTTCGTCGCCGAGCTGTGGCGGGTCCTCAGACCGGGCGGGCGGGCCATCCTGATCGAGTTCGGCATTGACACCGGCTGGCCGGCTCCCGTGAAGCTACCGGGCCACACCGAGTACGAAGTCCAATACACGCATCTGCGCCACCTGGCGCGATGGCTCGGCTTTCAGGAGCAGTACTTCGTCTTGCCGCAGTTCCTGGGCATCAAACCCGATACCCCTGTCCTATGCACGGGCGCCGCCTACGCCATCCAGCGATTCTGTGAAGCGCAGGGCAAATCCTTCGCCATCCGGTCTTATACCGAGCAAGAACTGGCCAAGGCGCTGGGCGACATGTTGCCGAAGCTGCACGGCTGTCATTACCACAAGATCGGAGACCCGGCCTGGTTCGGACTGTGGGATTTCAAGGTGCTGCTCCTCCAAAAGCCCGGCGGAGCACCGAAGCCGGCGTTCACGGAAACGAAGGGATTTCGGTGGTATTCGCAGCGGTAAGAAGACCTCTTATCGAAGACCGAGTCTGGCCTTCCATCCCTCGACATAGTTCCAATCGACGTGCAGTTCGTCCTGGCGGGCTCTGATTTTTTCAAGATCGGCCTGATCTTGAAGCCGACCGGCCCAGGTCTTCAGCACAATAAGATCCTCTATCGTCAAAATGGGCATCTGAAGCGCGTCGAATGCCACGATCCGCCGACGAGCCAGCGCAGTTCGAAGATACTCCGAGTCCGCCAAGAGCAGATCGATGACCATTTCCCGATCGCTGCGAATTCCCACGCATCGCAAACTGATATCCCCCGAAAGACCACAGGCACAGGGTGCACCACAGTTGAGTCGAACAGTGGAGAGAGCATGGCGTGGATGCTCTCACGAGAGGGCCGCTCTACAAGGATCAGAAGGTCGATGTCCGTCGTGGCGCGTGGCTCAACAAGCGCGCTGTATGCCCAGCCTCCTGCTAGCGCGTAATTGAAACCGCGTTGATTGAATTCCGTGATGAGAGCGATGAGCGTCTGGACTAGGAAGGATTCTGCTGCCATGCCCGCTCTTTTGCGCGGCGAATCTCCCGCATCACCTGCGCCATCGCATCGCTGTTGGGCTCACGTTGGTGCAGCACCGCTCGACGCAGAGCCAATCCCAGTTCCGTCAGCTCGATCGCGCGGCGCAGGTTGTCCGCCATCCGCTTGTCATCGATCTCATGAGCGTGTCGTCGCATTGGGAGGAGTCTCGCAGCCGCGAAGTGTACAAGACTCCGTGGAGCGGAGCAACTCAAGTGGCGAAGAAGGATAACCTGGGTAATCCGTGTGCTCGCAGGCGCCTTCACCTCAGAAGGTGTGGTCGGGGATGCGCGTCATGCCTCCTCCATCGTTCAGCGGGATTGCGCGGACATCTGAATGCATCGACAAGGATGAGAAACTCTGCGAGGGTGTGGCAGGTGCGAACGCCTCACGGTTCACGATTCACGGTTTTCCAGCCGTCTTGCCAGGTCAATCAACACCCCTTCGCGCAAACCCAGATCGCTGACCAGGCACTCCGACTGCCCCAAGGTCTCCATCACCGCGCGGAGAATGATCGTGCCAGCGACGATGACATCTTCGCGGCCGCGCTCAAGACCGGGCAGCCCTTGGCGTTGCAGCTTCGTCCGGCGCAGCAACTCCTGCTCCAGATCTCGGATCGTCGCCAGGCTCAGCCGATGGTTGTGAATCCGCGCCGGCTCATAGGCCGGCAGGCTCTGCGCCATCGCCGCCAAGGTCGTGATCGTGCCGGCGGTTCCGACGAAGGTGACTCCTTCCACATCGCCGAGCTGAGCCTGAACCGTTTCCGTTTCTTTACGGATCCACACCCGCGCCGCTTGCACTTCGTCCGCCGCCGGCGGATCGCGACGGAGACACCGCTCCGTCAGGCGGACGACGCCGAGATCGATCGAACGGACGACCGGAGCCGAGCCCGGACGATCGAGAATGAACTCCGTGCTACCGCCCCCGATGTCCAGCGCGAGCATCGTGGAGACATCGGCCGGTAACCCCGACCGGATCCCGAGCAACGTCCGCCGCGCTTCTTCTTCCCCGCTGATCAGCTCCACTTCCCAACCGATTTCCCGCTTCACCCGATCCAGAAACTCGTCCCGGTTGACCGCATCGCGGACTGCGCTGGTCGCCACGGCGATGGTCCGTTCGACCCGATAGATCTCGATCACTGGCTTCCATTCTTGCAAGGTTCGAATGACGCGGGTCATCGCCTCAGGACGGAGCATACGAGTCCGATCGACACCTTCGCCAAGTCGCAGGATGCGCCGGTCCGAGTGCAACTCGGCCACCTGTCCCGCGTCCGACACCCGGCCGATCAGCAGCCGGCACGTCAAGGTGCCGATATCCACCCCAGCCAGCACTTTCCCGTCCGAATACGTGGATGGCGCCGCGCTCACAGACCGCTCCTGATGTCGTCCATCTCCGCCTCGATCTTCTTCCGCTGCTCCTGAAGCGACCGGACTTCGTGGACCATGCGGCTGATCTCCATGTCGTTCATGACGCGTTCGACCGGTTCCCCGCGCTCATGCAGTCCGACGGCCCGCTCGCCGATGTCTCCGCACAGGTCCCGAACCCGTTCGTCCAACTTGCGCAGGTCCAACCGCAGGCGCAACAATTCCGCCTCTTCCATCGCACGATTCGCTGCCTCTGCCGTCCCCCGGCGCACCGTCGCCCATCCGGCTTTCAGGTCATGTTTCAGTCGTTGAAGAAGGCCCACGGTCGCTTCGCTCCCCCAAAGGTAAAGGGCGAAAGGTTTCAGCCCATCGCCTCTCTTTTTAGCCAATCTCCCCCAATGCAAGTTTCGCCTGCCAGCGCCGAAGCATCGCCGCCCGCAACACGCGATGCTCGGGCTTGTTCAACTGGGGATCTCGTTCGAGCAGCGCAAAGGCTTCCTGTCTCGCCTGTTGCAGCAAGTCCGCGTCGCGAATCAGGCTGGCCGCCCGAAACTCCGGCGCGCCCCACTGTCGCACGCCGAAAAACTCTCCAGGGCCCCGGATCTTCAGGTCCTCCTCCGCGATGACGAACCCGTCGTTGGATTTCACCAACGCTTCCAGGCGACGCCGCGCCTCCGAAGAGGGGGCGGCGGGGCGACCTGACGTGATGAGGAGACAGAAGGACTGCTGGCCGCCCCGCCCGACCCGCCCACGCAACTGATGCAACTGCGCCAGTCCGAACCGCTCCGCGTGCTCGATCAGCATCGCTGTGGCGTTCGGCACATCCACACCCACTTCAATGACGGTCGTGGCCACTAGGATGTGAAGTTCCCCGGCCTTGAAAGCCGCCATGGCCCGTTCTTTTTCGTCGGTGCTCAGACGGCCGTGCAACAGCCCGATGCGGGCGTCGCGGAATTCCCCGGCTTGCAACCGTTCCATCCCTTGAATAGCCGCCTGCAGATCGACTTTCTCCGACTCTTCGACCAACGGATACACAATATAGGCCTGGCGACCGGCCTTGAGTTGATCCCGAAGAATCTGATATGCGCGTCGCCGTTGCGACTCTGTGAACAGCCAGGTACGGATCGGCTTGCGGCCGGGCGGCAAGGCGTCAATGACCGACACATCGAGATCGCCGTACACGGTCATGGCCAAGGTCCGCGGGATCGGCGTCGCGGTGAGCACCAACACATCGGGATGATAGCCCTTGTCCACCAAGGTCTTCCGTTGCAGGACGCCGAACTTGTGCTGCTCGTCGATCACCGCCAGGCCCAAATTCGCGAACCGGACCTTTTTCTGGATCAACGCATGCGTGCCGATAACGACCTGGGCTTCGCCGGAGGCGATCTGTTGCAACGCCGCCGTCCGCACCTTGGTCCGCCCCCCACTCTTCAGCAGCACCGATGTCAAACCTAGTTCCCGGAGCAGCCCGCGCAGGGTGAGGTAATGCTGCTCCGCCAGAATCTCCGTCGGCGCCATCAACGCCGCCTGAAAGCCGGAGCCGCAGGCTATGACTAGCGCGTGCAACGCCACGACGGTCTTCCCACACCCTACGTCGCCCTGAATGAGCCGGTTCATCGGACGCGGCGACGCCATGTCCCGCTGGATGTCGGCGATCACCCGCTCCTGTGCTTCGGTGAGCGTGAAGGGAAGCACGCTGCGAAGGCGGCCGAGCAGCGGCGTTGCGATGTCGAACCGAATACCCTTGACCTCCTCCTTCACGGAACGTTGACGGCTTCCGAGCGCCAACTGGAGCACAAACAATTCCTCGAACGCCAATCGCCGATGCGCCGGCGTCGTTCCGCGTTCCAAGGCCTCGAGATCGGTCCCGGGGCGGGGAAAATGAACCTCCTGGATTGCTTCCATCATATGGGGAAGGTTTAGCCGGCGGCGAATGGGCTCCGGGAGGATGTCCGGCATCGCCGCCGCATACTGGTCCAGCAGCGACTTGACGAGCGCCCGCATATGCCGCGACGTCCAGCCCCTGGTTTCATGATAGATCGGCACGATCCGGCCAACATGCAGCGGAGCGTCACCGTCCTCCAGCAATTCGTATTGATCGACGCCCAGCCGCAGGTCGGCCCAGGATTTCCGGCCGACCTGGACTCGCCCGGCCAGCATCACACGGACGCCGGGCGTGAGCAGTTCTTCCAAATATGCCTGATTGAAGAAGATGGCGTGGAGCCGGCCGGTCGAGTCATCAAGCGTCACATCCAACACGGTCATCCGGCGGTGCGGAATGCGTTTCAGCGAACGAGCCGTGACCGTTCCGCAGACGGTCGCCTGCAGACCGGGGCGAAGCCGCTCGATCGGTGTGATCACGGACCGGTCTTCATACCGCCACGGCAAGAACCACAGGGCTTCCTCCACGGTTTTGACGCCGAGCCGTTCCAAAGCCGTGGTCCGTTTGGGCCCAACCCCTTTGGCGAACCGGATAGGCAGGTTCCACAGCTCGATCGAGGGCGAAGAGCCGGAGGGGGTCAGAGCCCCTTCCGGGTACCCGTTGCGCTTCCTGGTGCAACGGGTGCTGCTTGCGAGGGGGTCGACCCCCTCGCGTGACGCGCGCGTCTCGCCCTTCGTGCGAGTGCTTGTCCCCCTCGCCTCACGCCGCTCGCCCATTGCCTCCGCTTTCGCGAGCCGCTCGATGATCGCTCGCGCCTGTTCTACGCGACGCTTCTGTTCGGCCGGAGACAACCCCGCATGGAAATCGGCGAACAATTGGCGAAGCGCCAGCAACTCGCCTTCCACCTGAGGCGAATAGACCGCTTCGGCCAGGGCCTGCACCACCTGAGCCGAGACGAACTGGCCGAGATTTTTCACCGCGGCCAAGTGGGCGTAAGCATCCCGACTGGCGAACTCGAGGGGACGGGCGAGGCGATGCACGATGTCCCGAAGGCGATCCGTTTGGCTTGCGCCGGTAGCGGCCGGAGAGGCGGGCATGAATCAGGGCATCCCTTACCCACACGACGACGCTGACCACCGAGGACGGAAATCAGCGGCGACGGCATTGCAGGTGCGCGAAGTCGTCAGATGGTAGCACAAGCTCCAGAGCGGCACAACGACGGGTAAGCGCCTTTCAGCTCGAATTCCCTATGTCTTCATGAGCCCCGGGCTCACCCTGCAGCATGAACAAACCCCGAGAGACCCTCCTCTTTGAGAGACCCTCCTCTTTGAAGGGGGGCCTGACGGCCGACGGCTATTTTCTACGCAATGTTTGGAACGCCTGACCGGCAATGATACACTTCCCGTCAATAGGGAATACCATGTATCGCCGCAGCATTGTCCATATTCTCGGACCGCTCGCCTTTCTGTTGGCGCTCTTCGTCGGATATCACGCCTGGTTCAAGCCGACGTTCCGCCCCTCACCTCCGCCGCCTCCGCCCAAGACGGAAGCCGCCGAGGCGCCGGCGCCACGACCGACCGAACCGGCTCCGGAGACCGCACCTCACGCGGAAAGCCCGCGGGTCCGCCTGATCGACCCCGGTGATATCCCGGATTCAGAATTCGCCGAGACGCTCAAGACGGTTTACGAGGAGCTGGAAAAAGCCAATTACGCCGAAGCGGAGGCGAAGCTGGCCGCTCTTTCCCCCAAGGCACTCGCCCAGCCGCAGCTTCGCCGGTACGCCGCCGTTCTGTGGAACAATCTGGGCGTCCAGCAAGAGAAGACGGGTGGCACCGAGGCGTCGGTCAAGGCGTTCAAGACCGCGGTGTCATTAGACCCCGCCAACCCGGTGGCCCATCTCAATCTCGCCCACGCTTATTGGGAGCTGCGCGATCCCGCGCTCACACCAGAATTCCTAGAAACCGTGATCCGCCTGGCGCCCGCCGAACCGTTCCCCCGCCTCGCGATGGCCGACCTGCTGCAGGAACGGGACGACTTGGGGGCGGCCGCCCGACATCTGGAACAAGCAGCCGATCGCGCCGGGCAAGATCCCGCACTGCTCTCCTACCTACAGACCGTCGCCGCCAAGGTCAAGCGCACGGAGAAGACCGAACAACAGATGACCGCCCGCGGCAGCACCCATTTCACGGTGAAGTTCGACGGCCAGGAGGATCAGACGACCTGGATCGGCGTCTTGGAGATTCTGGAAGAGGCCTATCGAGACATCGGGCAGAAGTTCGGCTATTTCCCCGCCAGACCGATCATCGTCGTGCTGCATACGAAAGACAACTTCCTGAGCGCGACCGGCAGCCCGATGTGGGCCGACGGGCTCTTCGATCCGGTTCTGGGGCGCATCCAGATCCCGACCCAAGGCGCCATGACCGATCAAGTCTGGTTGACCCGCGTGTTGCGCCATGAATTCGTGCACGCGCTGCTGCATGAACGCATGGGCCTCGAAGCCGCGTCCCTTCCCACCTGGTTGAACGAGGGGCTGGCGATGCAGTTGGCGGGCGATCCCTGGCCTGATCTGGATCAGATCATCCAGGGCGAAGTGAAACTCTTGCCCCTGACCGCGCTGGAAGGAAGTTGGGTCGGGTTGTCAACGGAGGCTGCGGCAGTGGCCTACTTTGAAGCCAATTCCGCCGTGCGTTACCTCATTGACCGCTTCGGCATGCATCGGATCGGAGAGATGCTTGCCATGCTCAAGGCGAGACACACGCTGGCGGCTGCGATGCAAGACAAGCTGTTTCTCTCTTATGACCAATTCCAGCGCCAGTGGGCGGAACAGCTCCACGCGAAACCGAAGACCGGCAGGACGTAGATTCAGTGTTCCTCCAGACGACGAGGGTGGCTGTCGCATTGCGCTGCCGCCCCGGCCACAAAGGCAACACGCTGGCGTGCCCCTCTTCTTCCGGCACCGCTTCTTGTTCCAAAGATTCGAAGGTATCCGCCCATAACAGGGTTTCGCTTGTCCGGTCGTACGCGCTCACCATGAATTCAAACTCATGGCCGAGGTTGCGCAACGCGGCCGTCGGGACCAGCCGATATCCTGTCGGCTTGCCGCCTCCGCGACCGCTTCCGGTGAGCGCGAATTGGTCCTGCCACACCATGCTTCCTGTGTTCGGATCGAGGGCCCGAACGAGGTAATAGGGTTGGATAGCGGCGCCGCTCTCGTTCGCAGTCCGTTTGAGAGCGACCATGGGCCGGACCAGCCTCGCGATGGGCCGGGCCGTTTCTCCTTCGCCGCCGGTCGTCAGATTCAATTGGCCTTCCCACAGAAAGCTTCCGGTCTGAGCATCATAGACCCGCAGAAGGAATTTCGAGAAACCTTCTCCGCTTATGAAGCCCCCACCGCCGATCCCGCCGGCAAAGATCCGTCCGGTCGTCTGGCCGGAGGTCGGCGCTCCGTCCTCGATCACCGTCAAGTCGAAAGATTCTTCCGAGAGCACCTGGCCGGTCCGGGCGTCGTAGATCCTGATCACGATGATCGACTCCCCGCCGGCTTGGAAACCGAACCCCGCCGCAAGCACGGGGGTATCGGCATGAAAGCCGGGCGGCTGCTCGCCACCCCATCCCTGTCCGGTCCACATCAGCAGTCCTATTCCTGCAATCGGCCATGCAGCCCAGACGTTGCGCAGCAAGTTCTTCATGTCACGAACTCCGTGGGTGAGTGTTGAGGGATTCTGGCTGCGCGGGCATCCGGAGTAAATTCTGCTTAGGACAGGCAAACCCCTCGAAAAGGGGGGAAAGGAGCATGAATGTTTTAGGGAGAGAGCGCAGGATCGCTGAGATCAGCGTGGCGGACGGACTTCGCCAAACCAGCGGTACCGATTTTTGGCGACGATCCGATAAGCCAGATAAGCCAGGGGCTTGAGCAGCGGTAGCCGCATCAAGGCCAGCAGGAGACGGCCACCTCGAAGGCCCGGCAAGAGAGGCAGAAAAGCATCGAGCCCGCGGCGAAGCTGACCGTCGGACCCGATTAGGAACGCCATATCGGGACGGCCGGGACGGTACTCCGCCCCCAAATACCGCGCCGCTTCCTCGCTCTGATACGGAACGAACCGGACGGGTGATTGCTCTATGTTTCTATCGAGCCGTTCGATTCCCGCCTTGGCCGTCACGCACAGACGGCACTGACCGTCGTAAATCAGCACACACGGCGATTCCGGTTGCGAGGGAATCCGATTCATAAGCACAACGGCCTTCGGACTGGAGACGACCGACCCTAGCACCGAACCGGTACTCCTGCAAGCCCCGGCTTGCCGACCTTGGCCATCGGCGTTATAGTCCCGCCTCATGGATCATCATCGGCTCATGCTGGGGCTGCTCGTCGCGTTGATGAGCCTGGCCGTCCTGTCACGCGTTGCGCATCCAACCGCCGCACTTTCGCTCACCGCGCAGGTGATCTGGAACGGATTTCTGTTCGGCGTTCCGATTGTGCTGGGAGGGTTTCTGCTTGCGAAGGCCAGGTGGGCCTTGATGGTCGGAGTCATGTACGGAACGGTCGGGCTTGCGCTGGACATTTCGACGCTGGTCCAGGAGGCGACCAGACCGGAAACCCGGGCCTCGGTCCTCGCGCTCAGCGGGTTGACCGGCCTGTTGAATTTCCTCTTGATTGCACTGGGCGGGCGCGGGTTTCTCGACGTGCGGCCGGACGGGAGGCCTCCAGCAGGCCGCCCTCCCAATCTCCGGCCCCTTTCTTCATCCTCACACGCCTGATCCGCCCGTATCCGGCTTCTCGCAACCACCGGCTCGCCTCCGCAATCGAATAGGTGTTGCCTGTTTCGGTGAACAGCAACATGGTCACGGCGAAGAGACTCGCCTCCACCGGATACAACCCTTCGGGGTCCAACAGGAACGCATCCTGGATCAAAAGACGCCCTCCCGGCTCGAGCGCCGGGAGGAGGCGTCGAAAGAGATCGCGATTCTCCTCCGGCGAGTAAATGTGCAGAACATTGGAGTACCAGATGACGTCGTATCGGCCGGGCACAGGCTTGCGCATGAAGTCCAGGGGGAGATAGGAAAGCCGGTCGCCCGCCTTGTGGGCGGCCGCGATTTCCCGCGCCACATCCAACGCCGGCGCCCGGTCGCAGACCGTCGCGCGCAAACGCGGATTGCGGGCCAGAAAGGCCAGGGCATAGGTGCCCGGCCCGCCGCCAAGATCCAGCAGGGTCCGGGCGTTCCGAAGATCGACCTGCGCGGCGACCTTCGGCGCAATCGCGGTCGATCGATGGTGCATGGCCCACGTGAATCGACGGCGATATGCCGGTTCATCTGGGTCTTGCCGGTCCACCGGTTTTCCGCGCTTCACACAGGCGGTGAGTTGCGACCAATCGTTCCACTGATCCCGCAGAAGCTCGAGATAGGCGTCCCGATAGTGCGGGCTCTTGGCGTTGAGGGCGTCGGCGGCCACGGGGCCGTTCCGATACAGCCCGTTCCGCTTGCGAAGCAGACCGGCGGCGGCCAGATTGCGGCAGAGAATATCCATCCCTCGGGGACTCGCGCGCAGCTTTTTTGACAGCTCCGCGATCGTCCAAGCGCGTGAGCCGACGACGGTGAAGAGATCGAGGTCGAGCGCGGTGAGGATGATGCGCGGCAGGCGGTACGCGAACACCGCGTCGCGGAATTCTTCAAAGGAGCGGATGGGCACGTGATGAATGCCGAAAGAGAATCAGGTCGCGGACCGGCGCGTCACGCTCATGCGAATTGTTGCCGGCACCACAGGACCATCTCTGTGAGTTCTTCCGGCTTCTGGAAATCGACCATCTTGTAGAACGTGACGGCCACGTACTGGTTCGTCATCTCGGTTTCCTCTTCGAACCCGGCTTGGAGGAGAAACTGGCGGCACTTGGCGACGGCAGGCTGAAGATAGTATTTCGCCTGCTTGGCCAACTCATCCGTCCCCAGATCTTCCGTCGTGCCGTCTGACATCAGGCTTTGGATGTCCTCCATCGCCAGGCCGTGCTGGCAGATCAACCGTCCGTCTGGCGTCACCTCCAACATCCACCCTTCACTGCCCAGGTCCAGAGCCAGCGCTCCGCCCGGCTCCAGTTCGTAAAACTCCGGCGCAATCCGGCACAGCACCGATCGGACATGTTCCCACGACGGAGTGGAAGACGACGCCACGTTCATCTGCGGCACTCTCGCGGCTGGGGTTGATGTCGGGCTTCCACGGCAAGACGGGCGCGGATGGTCGCCAGGCGTGTCTCATTCTCCTCGAGTTTCGGCAAACGGTACTTCCGATCCATGTACACAACCTGCTCCAGCAGTTCGGCGGCTTCCTGCAGCCGGCCTAACTCTTCGTAACACTGCGCCAGCACATAGCGAGCGCCGCCGGCCCGCAGTTCGTCCCTGGCCCGCTCGGCGATGGCCTGGCTAGTCTGGCAGCAGGCGATGGCCTCGTCATAGCGCTTCTGGATCAAATAAGTCCGCCCCATCATGCGCCACGCGTCGGCGATTCCGCCCTGATTGCCCAAACGCCGCATCAGGACCAGCGATTGCTCATAGCAGCGGATCGCTTCTTCAAACTGTCCCGTCTCCCTGGCCACCAGCCCGAGGTCGGAGAACAGCACGGCCTTGCCGGCCTCGTCGTGCGCGCGCGTCATGATGTCCAGGGCCTCGAGGTAGTAAGCGCGGGCCCGGTCCCATTCCCCCGCGTCCGCGCGCAGGTTCCCGAGATTGGCCAGCGTCGTCCCGATGCCCCGTTCGTCGCCGAGAATCTTCTGCAGTTCGAGCACTTCCTGATAGTAGGCCTGCGCCGCTTCACGCCGCCCACTGACCGCGCAGATGTTGCCGAGATTGCCGAGCGTCGCCACCAGCGAGCGACGGTCGCCGGTCAGACGATCGCATTCCAACGCCTTCGCGTAACAGAGATAGGCTTCGGTGTAATGGCCGCGCGCGAAATGCTCGTTACCCTGGCGGTTCAGTTCTTCGGACAATCCGTTGCGCATGGCGATGGACTCAGCTCTGAAAGACACGCTCGACGGCTTGCTTGGCCCCGCTGAGGATGGAGACGCCGTCCCCGACCAGAATCGCGTCGAAATTGTATTTCAGCAACCGGCGGAGCCCTTCCTTGGCTTTAGCGACATCGGCATACTTCTCCGCCGGGAGCATACTGAGCGAGCCGGGCGGTTTTCCGATCAACGCATCGCCCACAATGAGGATCCCCTTGCCCTGCTGGATAAAGAGCGCGCATTCTCCAGGCGATTTCTGATTCTGTAGATGGACGACCCAAATGCCGCCGGGCAACAGTTCGCCATCCAGGAAGGTTTTGCTGGGCGTGAGTTGCATCTGCGGAGCATCGCCTTCCGGCACATAGAGTTGGCACTTGAACTCGTTCTGATAGGCCGCCGCTTCTCGCTCATGGTCCCGATTGGTGACGATAATGTAATCGATCGGCCCGCCGCGCTTGACCTGTTCCATATCGTCCGATGTCATGGGAGGCGGATCGACGAGGACCCGATGTTCGCCGACGGCCAGCAACAGCCCGTTGAAGTCGAGTTGCTTCTCCTGCGAGAACCAGGACCACTGCCACACACCGGGAAACAGTTGTTTCATGGTAAAACCGCACGACTGGCGAGACAGGCGCGAGGGGCGAGACTAGTCGCGGAAAGCATTGGCTTCCTCCTCTTGTTTCACGTCGCGCCTTTCCCGCCTGTCCCGTTCGTCACGCCACTTCAGAGCGCCGCCACGGCGTCTTTGACCACCTTCGTCACTTTCGCCAGAATGTCCGCTTCATTGGAGAGGTCGATCATGTCATCTTCGGGAATGGTAATGAATTTGCGGCTGGGGCCTTTGGTCAGGGAAATCAGGAACATGCTGTTGGACGGCGTCACGGGGATCACCACCTGCACGGCGGCGTCGATCCCCTTCACGAGATCAAGAAACTTCTGCTTCCCCACTTCCAGTTCGTCCATAGTAACTCTCTACCCCGCCCCTCAAGAGCGGTGGAGTGCTCCATCCAATTTTGGGGTAAAGGTGGCTGGGCTGTCCCCCTACTGCGCGCATCGGACGAGCACAGCTTCATCGCGCGCATTCTGCGAGCACGGGGGGACAGCCTAGCCGCCCTGCCTCACATCTTCGACGATCCGCCCCCGCTCGCCAGCAGCTTCTCCACTTCCTGAATGATCACGTCCGCCCCGGCCAGATCCATGTTGCCAACCCGCTGCCAGCGGATGACGCCGTGCTGGTCGATCACGTACACGTTCGGGATGAATTTCCCTCCGCCGTACAGTTTGTCCGTGACCTTGTTCGGGTCGAGCAAATACGGGTAGGTGACCTTGACGGGAAATGCGGCTACGAACTCGCTCACGTCTTTCTTGGAGTTGCCGGCGGAATTCACGCCGATCACCGCCACGTCCTTGCCCTTCGTTGCCTCATACACTTTCTGCAGATTCGTCCCTTGAATCATGCAGGGCTCGCAGATGTGAAAGAGCCCCAGCACGACGACCTTGCCCTTCAGGCTCTCCAGCGAAACGGTTTCGCCGTTGATCGAGGTCAGCGTGAAGGTCGGAGCTTTCTCGCCGATCTTGAAGAACCCGGCGGCGGACACGGTCCCTACCGCAGCCATACAGATCGCTGCGACCATCAAGGAGGTAAGTTTCCGGTTCATGGCAGCCTCCATGCCCAACGGAAGTCCTGAGTTCTGCATTCTGAGTTGAGCAGAACGCTCAGCACTCTGCCTTCCACATCACTCACTCATCATGTCGCCCGTATCCTAGCATGCGGTTTTTTTCAGGAGCAACAGGCTGGGAAGACCATCAATCGTCAACCGTGAAGCCACGAATCCGTCTACGTCCGCAATTCACGAATGACGCTTGACGATTCTCGGGGCTAGGGCTCGAAAAGCCCGAGCTGCAGCTCTTCGGCTCGGGTGAAGGAGATGGGGTAGCGTTCGGTGAAACAGGCGTCGCAGTATTGCTGCGGCGTGCCGGGCGCGGCCTTGAGCATGCCGTCCAGACTGAGATAGGCCAGGCTGTCGGCGGTGATGTACTTGCGGATTTCCTGAACCGTATGGCTGGACGCGATAAGCTCCTTCTTCGTCGGAGTATCGATCCCATAGAAACACGGAGACACGATGGGTGGGGAACTGATCCGCATATGCACTTCCTTTGCGCCGGCGTGGCGGATCATCTTCACGATCTTTCGACTGGTGGTCCCGCGCACCAATGAATCGTCCACCACCACGACCCGTTTGCCCGCCAACACTTCGGGAACGGCGTTCAGCTTGATCTTCACGCCGAAATGCCGGATCGACTGCTCAGGCTCGATGAACGTCCGGCCTACGTAGTGATTGCGGATCAACCCGTTCTCGAACGGAATGCCGGAGCCTTCCGCGTAGCCCAGCGCCGCGGGCACGCCGGAGTCCGGCACGGGAATCACGACATCGGCCTCCACCCAGGCCTCCTGCGCCAACTGCCGGCCCAACGCCTTTCTTGTCGCATAGACCGCGTTGGCGCCGAAAATCCGGCTGTCCGGCCTCGCGAAGTACACGTACTCGAAGACGCACATGGCCGGTTTGGTCGGCGGGAACGGCTTGTAGCTGGTCACACCCTTTTCATCCAGAACGATCAACTCGCCGGGCTCGATTTCCCGCACATAGTCGGCGCCGAGCAGATCGAACGCGCAGGTCTCGGACGCCACCAGCCAACTGTCGCGCAGGCGACCGAGGCACAACGGCCGGAATCCGTACGGATCGCGCGCGGCGATCACGCCGTCGTCGGTCAGCAGGACTACGGAGAACGCTCCCCGCACCTGGTTCAATGCATCGATGACCCGCGCGAGCAGCGTGTCAGCCCGCGAATGAGCGATCAGATGGATGATGACTTCGCTGTCCGACGTGGATTGGAAGATCGCCCCGTAGGCCTCCAACTCGTGCCGCAGCATGGTGGCGTTGATCAGATTCCCGTTATGAGCCAGCGCCAGATTGCCGAAGGCGAAATTGACAATCAGGGGCTGAACGTTTTTGAAATCGCTCCCGCCGGCGGTCGAATACCGGTTGTGGCCGATGGCCATGTGACCGGGCAACCGCTTGAGGACGGACTTGGTATAGATGTCCGCGACCAGCCCTATACCTTTTTCGACGTAGAAATGGTTCCCGTCGCCGGACACAATGCCGGACGCTTCTTGCCCCCGGTGTTGGAGCGCATAGAGGCCGAGATAGGTGAGATTAGCCGATTCCTTGTGGCCGTAAATGCCGAACACGGCGCACTCGTCGTGGAATTTGTCGGGGGTAATCAAATGCATAAGGCTATAGGCGATTGGCTATAGGCTATAGGCAAAAACTGATTGACCCATTGTCTATTGCCCATCGCCTAACGCCCTCTCCAAGCTGTTCGCCCAGCGATCATAGAGCGCCTCGACCGGCACATCGATTTTGCAGCCGGGCATGCCTCGATCGCCCGCGACCTCGATCACCAGCCGATCCCCGCCCACCGTCCCGATCACTTCCGCCGGCACATTCGATTCCGATGCGACGCGCAAAACCATCTCCCGATGTTCGGGGCTGACCGACAACACCACCCGCGACTGGCTTTCCCCAAACAGCAGCGAGTCCAGGCGAAGCCTGCGAGCACTCAATCTTACCATAGCGCCGAGGCGGCGGGTGTGCGAAGACATCGTGCATTCGGCCAGCGCAACCGCCAGGCCCCCGTCGGAACAGTCGTGCGCCGACCGCACGAGGCCTTCCCGGATCAGCCGCAGCACACAGGCATGGAGGGCATGTTCTGTCTCCAAGCTGAGCAGCGGCGGCGAACCCTGCTCGCGCGAATGGATCACGCGCAGATATTCGCTTCCACCCAACTCATCTTTCGTCGCGCCGAGGAGCACGATGTCGTCGCCGGCCTGCTTGAACCACTGCGTCGTCGCCCGATCGGCCGGCTCGATCAAACCCACCATGCCCACGATCGGCGTGGGATAGATCGAGAGCCCGTTGGTCTCGTTGTAAAAGCTCACATTGCCGCTCACGACGGGAATGCCGAACGCCTCGCAGGCATCTTTCAAACCTTCGATCGAGAGGATGAACTGCCACATGATGTCCGGCCGCTCGGGATTGCCGAAATTCAGGCAATCGGTGAGCCCGATCGGCTCGGCGCCGGAGCAGACGAGATTGCGCGCCGCCTCCGCCACCGCGATCTTGGCGCCCTCATACGGATTCAGCAGACAGTAGCGGCCATTGCAGTCTGTCGTCACCGCCAGCGCCTTGTTCGTGCCCTTGATGCGGAGCACCGCCGCATCCGACCCGGGCCGGACCATCGTGTTCGTCCGCACCATGTGGTCGTACTGTTCATAGACCCAGCGTTTGCTCGCGATGGTCGGCGACTCCAACAATGAAAGCAGCGCAGCCTGCGGGTCTTTGACCTCCGGCAGCGTATCGTAATTAAGCGCCTGAAGCCAGTCCTGATAGGACGGCGGCGCGCTCGACCGCTCGTACCGCGGCCCGTCGTCCGCGAGCGCCTTGGCGGGAATCTCCGCCACGACCTGTCCGTTCTCCTTCACACGCAGCATGCCGTCGTCCGTCACCCGGCCGACCACAGCCACGTCCAGGTCCCACTCGCGACAAATCCGGAGGACCTCGTCTTCCTTGCCAGCCTTCGCGACCATCAACATGCGCTCCTGCGACTCGGAAAGCATGACCTCATAGGGCGTCATGCCGGGTTCGCGGCGCGGGACGTGGGTCAAGTCGAGCTCGATCCCGGTTCCCGCCCGGGAGGCCATCTCGCACGACGAACTGGTCAAACCCGCCGCCCCCATGTCCTGAATGCCGACGAGCAGGTTCCGGTCCATCAGCTCCAGGCAGGCTTCCAGGAGCAGCTTCTCCGTGAAGGGATCTCCTACCTGAACGGTCGGCCGCTTGGCCTCCGCCTGCTCGTCGAAGACGTCCGAGGCCATCGTCGCCCCGTGGATCCCATCGCGGCCGGTCTTGGACCCGACGTAGATCACCGGGTTGCCCACCCCCAGCGCGGCGCCCTTAAATAGCCGGTCCTTCCTGGCGATGCCGAGACAGAAGACGTTGACCAGCGGGTTCTGGCTGTAGATCTCGTTGAAGACCGCCTCGCCACCGATGGTGGGCACCCCGACGCAGTTGCCGTACCCGGCGATCCCCGCCACCACGCCTTTGAACAGATGCCGGTTCTTGGGATTGTCCAGCGAGCCGAAGCGCAGCGAATCCAGCAACGCGATCGGCCGCGCGCCCATTGTGAAGATGTCCCGCAGGATGCCGCCCACCCCGGTCGCCGCGCCCTGGTAGGGCTCGATGAACGAAGGGTGGTTGTGCGACTCCATCTTGAAGACCGCGCACAGCCCGTCCCCGATGTCCACCGCGCCGGCATTCTCCCCCGGCCCCTGGACCACGCGAGGCCCGGTCGTCGGCAACCGCTTCAGATGGACGCGGGAACTCTTGTAGGAGCAATGCTCCGACCACATGACCGAGAACATCCCCAACTCAGTCAAATTCGGCTCCCGCCCCAGAATCTCGACGATTTTCTTGTATTCGTCGTCGGTGAGATGATGCTGCGCGATGAGGGATTTGGTGATAGCGGTCTCCTGTTCCATAGGACGGGTTATCTGAACGGAAAAGAAGAGATTATTCAGTCAAATTTTCAATTGCGAGAAAGGAGCTCCCCACAAGCCAGCCGATCCTGCACATGGAGCCATATCGCGTCGCTGATTAACTCCCTAGCCTCAGCTATTGCTACGGTTCTGGCTCAGAACATTACCCGTGGGTAGCGCTGACCTGGAAAACCCTGACCCGTTGCATCGCGACCCATTGCTAGGAAGCAACGAAGCGTAACCCGGCAACGGATACCCTCGCAGCGAGTCCCCCGGTACCCGCCTTGCCAGTGCGGGCTGGGCGCGAGGCCGGACAGGCTGGTCAGCGGCAGACCCGCGGTCATCTCCCACGCACCATCTCCTCTCTTCCGCACACCCAAGCGCTCCAACCTAACGGCCAGGGCCTGCATCACGCAATCACACGGAGGCTCGCATCGCCGCACTTGCTGAACGGATGCGGTCCGCGAAACGGACGGCGACACTGTTCGAAGTTCCATTCAAGCGAAGCGTAGAATGGAACGAGTTGCGCAGCCGAGCGGCCGCGAAGCGTAGTGCGATCAAGCCGGAGCGTTGAGCAGGGCAGGCCCTGGCCATCACGCTCCCACCATCGTCGGCTGTCCCTTCATCTTCTTCAGCGCATCCAGCATCGACAGGAAAATGAGCCGGCCGTCCTCGTTGCCGAGCGCCGCTTCGGCGCAGCGCTCCGGGTGCGGCATCATGCCGAGCACGTTGCCGTTGGGATTGCGGATCCCGGCGATGTTGTCGAGCGCGCCGTTCGGGTTCGCCTCCGCCGTCACCCTACCGTCCGGCGCGCAGTAGCGGAAGACGATCTGCGCGTTGGCCTGCAAGGCGGCGAGCGTGACGGGGTCGGTATAGTAATTGCCGTCGGCGTGGGCGATGGGGATCTTTAAGACCTGGCTGGGCTCGCAGCGCCCGGTAAAGGGCGTGGCGGCGTTTTCGACCCGGACATAGACGTCCTTGCAGATGAAGTTGAGCGACATGTTCCGCAGCATGGCGCCCGGCAACAATCCCGCTTCCAGCAGGATTTGAAACCCGTTGCAGATGCCGAGCACCAGCCCGCCGCTTTTGGCGAAGTCCTTCACCGCCCTCATCACGGGCGAGAAGCGGGCGATGGCGCCGGTCCGCAGATAGTCGCCGTACGAAAACCCGCCGGGGAGAATGACCGCATCAAGGCCGGCCAGCGAGGTTTCCTTATGCCACACCATCGTCACCGACTGCCCCAACACGTCGCCGAGGACATGCGCGCAATCGTGATCGCAGTTACTGCCTGGAAAAACGACAACACCGATGTTCATTGCTGGGTCCTTGTGATGTGTAATGAGTGATGACGACGGAGCCGCGAGGTCCGCAGGATCGGTCACTCCCAGACTTTCTCTTCAACAACTCATCACTCGTCACGCTTCACCCATCACTGGAGTTCGTACCGATACTCTTCAATGATCGTATTCGCCAACAACTTCTCGCACATGGCCTTCACGTCGGCCTCAGCCTTGGCCCTATCCTTCTCGCTCAGGTCCAATTCCATATACTTCCCGACCCGCACGTTGCTCGCCGACTTGAAGCCCAAGGTCTCCAGCGCATGCTCGATCGCCTTCCCCTGCGGATCGAGAATGCCTGGCTTCAACGTGACATGAATCTTCGCTTTCACGGTTTGCTCTCCTGCTCCAACGCTTTGGTGAGCGCGTTGATGGACCGACGAATCCAGAGAATCCCCACGACAGTTGCGAGCCCGCCCAATGAGAGCGCAACGAACGCCCACCGCCACGTCGAGTCGGTCAGATGATAGGCCATCAGGCCGACCACCCCGGCCCAGACGAGAACCGCGGCTATCAGGCCGTAATTCAGGAAAAGCTCAAGAATCCGTTTCACCTTCTCTCTCTTCTCCCTCTCTACTTTCTCTGATCAAGGAGCGGATTGGGAAAGGGAACAGTTATGAGGGCGGCTGGGGTGGACGCTCCTGCGCGCATCGAACGAGCACTCCAACCGATTCGATAAGAATCCCCATGAATCGAGTGCGCGTTCTGCGAGCACGGAGACCCCCCTCGCCGCCCTCGGCTCTTCAATAGCCGTTTCATCCGCACACTCGCCGCAACACCTCTTGATACGCCTCCTCAATCCTCCCCAAATCCTTCCTGAAGCGATCCTTATCCATGGACTCCCCCGTGGCCACGTCCCAGAACCGGCAGGTGTCCGGCGAGATCTCGTCGGCGAGGATCAACTTGTTGTGGTAGACGCCGAACTCCAGCTTGAAATCCACCAGCAGCATCTTCCGTTCTCTGAAGAACGGCGTCAAAAGGCGGTTGGCCTTGAGCGCCAGGTCCTTGAGATCCCGCACGACCGCCGGCGTCGCCAACTTGAGCAGCCTGACGTGGTCGTCGGTAATCAACGGATCGCCGAGCGCGTCGTTCTTGTAATAGAACTCGACGAGCGGCGGCTCGATGGCATCGCCTTCTTTCAACCCCAGCCGTTTCGCGAGGCTGCCAGCGACGACGTTCCGCACCACCACCTCGATCGGCACGATCCGGACCCGCTTGGTCAGCATCTCACGATCGCTGAGCCGTTCGATGAAGTGCGTCGGCACGCCGCCCTCTTCCAGCAGCCGAAAGAGCCGCTCCGAGACCTTGTTGTTGACCACGCCTTTCTCGACGATCGTGCCGCGCTTCTGCGCGTTGAAGGCCGTGGCGTCGTCCTTGAAGTACTGGATCACACGATCCGGGTGATCCGCTGCGAACAACTTTTTGGCTTTCCCTTCGTAGATCAGCTCGCCCTTGGCCATCATGTCCTGCCCGTCCTATGCCGCCGCTTTCTCGGACGGGCTCGTCGGATCGAACCCCGACCGAACACCCGCCCATAAATCTTGTCCAGATGCCGCAGATAATACCTGGGATCGAAACAGGCCTTGATCTCGGCCTGGTTGAGATACCTTGCGATGAACGGATCTTTGCCGACCAGATCCTGAAAGCCGGCGCCGCTTTTCCAACCTTCCATCGCGTTCCGTTGCACCGCCTCGTAGGCGTCCTTCCGTTGCGCCCCTTTGTCCACGAGCGCCAACAGCAGCCGCTGCGAATAGACCAACCCGCCGGTCAGATCGAGATTGCGCCGCATGCGATCCGGATAGACGAGCAGGTTTTTGATGATGTCGGTGATCCGGACCAGCATATAGTCCACGAGGATCGTGCTGTCCGGCAGGATGACCCGCTCGACCGACGAGTGGCTGATGTCTCGCTCGTGCCACAATGCCACGTTCTCCATCGCCGCCAGGCTGTTGGCCCGAACCACGCGCGCCAGGCCGCAGAGGTTCTCCGACGCGATCGGGTTGCGCTTGTGCGGCATGGCCGAGGAGCCCTTCTGTCCCTCCGAGAACAACTCTTCGGCCTCCAGCACTTCGGTCCGTTGCAGGTGTCGGATTTCCGTCGCAAACTTTTCGATGCTCGCCGCGAGCAGCGCCAGCGCCGACACGTAGGCCGCGTGGCGGTCCCGCTGGACGACCTGGTTGGACACCGGCTCCGGCCTTAGCCCGAGCCGCTCGCAGACGAACTCCTCCACGTCCGGTCCCAGATGAGCGAAGGTCCCCATCGCGCCCGACAGTTTCCCGACCGCGATCTCCTCGCGGACCGCCTGCAGGCGATCGCGATGGCGGCGGACTTCCTGGTACCAGATGGCCAACTTGAAACCGAACGAGATCGGTTCGCCGTGAACGCCGTGCGAGCGCCCGATCATAATGGTGTCGCGATGCTCCAACGCCCGTTTCTTCAACACGTCGAGCAACGCATCCAGATCCTCCAGAATGAGGTCCAGCGCCTCGGTCATCTGGACGGCCAGGGAGGTATCCACGATGTCGGACGAGGTCAGACCCATATGGAGAAATCGCGCATCCGGTCCCGCGGAATCCGCGAGCGATTCCAAAAAGGCGATGACGTCGTGCTTGGTGACCTTCTCGATCTCCGCGATCCGTTCCGGATCGATCCGCGCGGCGCGGCGGAGGCGGGCGGTGACGCCGCGCGGCACCTGACCGGCGCGTTCCAGCGCTTCGCAGGCCCGCAACTCGACTTCCAGCCAGATCTCGTACTTGTGCGCGAGATCCCAGACGGCCTTCATGCGCGGCAAAGTGTAGCGGTCAATCATCTCTTACCTGTGGCTCGTATCTCGTGACGCGTGGTTCGCTCAGACTCGGAGGGCCATTCTTGCAAGATGCGCTTCATGCTTCACGCTTCGCGCCCGCCGCATCGGCGGCCGCTTCGACGCGCTTGGCTTCGAGTCGCGGTTCTTTGTTCAGGACTTGATCCAGAATGCCGTTGACGAACTTCGAGGCTTCTTCGTCGGCGAAGCTCTTGGCCAGTTCGATCGCCTCGTTCATGGTCACCTTGGCCGGCACATCGGGCAACCACAGCAGCTCGAAGAGGCCGGTCCGCAGAATGTTTCGATCCACAATCGGCATCCGGCTGACCTTCCAGTTGGTGGCATAGGACCCGATGAGAGCGTCCAACTCTTCCCGATGACTCAGCACACCCTGGATCAACTGGTCGGCAAACGCCCGGACGTCCTCTTCCTCCGGATACAGCCTCCAAAATTCATCCAGCCACTCACCGCCTGCGCCGTGAATGTCGTATTGAAACAGCACTTGGATGGCCCGCTCGCGGGCCTTGCGCCGGGAACCCATAGTCCGATCAGCCGCCGCGACGGCGCGAGGCGACGCGCGCACCCGACGGCTTACGGACCGCAGGCCGGCCGTCGCCTTTGAGCTGTCGCATCACGGTCGCCATTTCAATGGCCGTCTTCGCAGCCTCCGCGCCGCGGTTGTGCTTGCCGGGATCGGCGCGCTCGATCGCCTGGGCCACCGTGTCCGTCGTGAGCACGCCGAACACCACCGGCACATCGGCATCGAGGCCGGCCTGCATAATCCCGCGGCTGGCTTCCGCGCTGATGTAATCGAAATGCGGCGTCTCCCCTCGGATGACCGCGCCGAGGCAGATCACCGCATCGAACCGGCCCGACTTCGCCAGGGTCCGAGCCACTAAGGGAATCTCGAACGCCCCTGGCACCCGCACCACCTCGATCGTGTCCTCCTTCGCCCCCGCTTTGGTCAACGCCTGCGCGCAGGACGTGAGCAACCGGCGGGTCACGTATTTGTTGAACTTGCTGACGACGATCCCGAACCGCAGGCCGGTCGCATCGTGCGAGCCTTTACGGAGTTTCATAGCGCGGATGCAGGGTGCGAGGCGAGGGGCCACAGGCTCGGCGAATGAGACGTTCCGCGATCGTCCCTCCCATAGCCTCCGGCCGCTCGCCTCGTCGCATCAGACTTTCTTCAGGATGTGCCCGAGCTTGGACTTCTTGGTGCGCAGGTACCGCTCATTGTGCGCGCGCGGCGGAATCTCGATCGGCACCCGCTCGACCACGCGAAGGCCGTAGCCCTCGATACCGACGATCTTGCGCGGATTGTTCGTGATCAGCCGGATCTGCCGAAGGCCCAAGTTGACGAGGATCTGGGCGCCGATGCCGTAGTCCCGCAGATCGGCTTTGAACCCGAGCTTGAGGTTGGCTTCGACGGTATCGCTCCCTTGGTCCTGCAGATGGTAGGCCTTGATCTTATTGAGCAGCCCGATGCCGCGCCCTTCCTGGTTGAGATAGAGCAGCACGCCGCGCCCCTCTTTCTCGATGATCTCCATCGCGCGGTGAAGTTGGTCGCGGCAGTCGCAGCGCAGCGAGCCGAAGACATCCGCGGTCAAGCATCCGGAATGGACCCGAACCAGCGTCGGCGCCCCATCGTCCACCCGGCCCTTCACGAGCGCGATGTGGTTCCCGCCGTCGATTTCGTTTTCAAATGCGACCGCTTCGAACTCCCCGAACACGGTCGGCAACCGTGCGCTGGCGACCCGCTTCACGAACGTTTCGCGGCGCAGACGGTATTCGATCAGCGCCTTGATCGTGACCATCTTGATCTTGTGCGCCTTGGCGAACTTGGCCAACTCCGGCACCCGCGCCATGGTGCCGTCCTCGTTCATGATTTCGCAGATCACCGCGGCCGGACACAGCCCCGCGAGCCGCGCCAGATCGACCGAGCCCTCGGTCTGCCCGGCCCGCTTGAGCACGCCGCCCTTCTGCGCCTTCAGCGGGAAGATGTGGCCCGGCCTGGCCAGATCGGACGGCTTGGTCTTGGGATCGATCGCCACATGAACGGTCGTCGCGCGGTCGGCCGCCGAGATGCCCGTGGTAATATCCCGCCGCGCATCGATCGAAACCGTAAAGGCCGTCCCGAAGGTCGCCGTGTTTTCGGGGGACTGAGGCGGGAGCTGGAGCTCTTCGACGCGCTCGGGTGTCAAAGCGAGACAGATCAACCCGCGCGCATGTTTGGCCATGAAGTTGATGGCCTGGGGTGTGACCTTTTCGGCCGCGATGACGAGGTCGCCTTCGTTCTCACGATCTTCATCGTCGACCAGAATGACAAAGCGGCCTTTTTTGATCTCTTTGATCGCCTGTTCGATGGTATCGAAGGGAGATGGCATGACTGAAGCCGAATTCTGAATTCTGAGTTCTCAATTCTGAGTTGCGGTCAATACCTTACCAGAAATGCGACCCCCAAGTAACCTTCTTTACGACGCCCCCGTCAATGGGAAACCGGCCTGGATCCTCCTACGGCTGGGCGGCCGTCCGGCTCCGTCTGATGACCCTTGTCACGCTCGCCGCCGCCCCGGCGGCCAGGACCGCGAAGAGCCACAGCCCCGGCTGAAAGGTCCCCGTCGCATCCTTCAAGATCCCCAACCAGACCGGCAACAGAAATCCCCCCAAGCCGCCGGCCGCGCCGATCAACCCGGACGCCAGCCCGATCTGCTTCGGGAATCGGTCCGAGACGACCTGGAACACAACGCCGTTCCCGAATCCCATGCCGGCCACGGCCAGAACCGCGAGGGGCACGGCCCACGTCAAGGCAGGCAGTTCCCCGACGCCGACGACGAGCCCGGCAATAACCAGAAACGCCGCGCGCAGGACGCGAAGCCCGCCGATGCGATCCGCAACGTACCCGCCGAACGGCCGAATCACGCTCCCGACCAGCCCGCACAGGGCCGTCACCGAACCGGCCGTCACGGGGTTCAATCCATATTGATCGTGCAGGAAAATGGGAAGGACGCTGCAGAACCCCACGAATCCGCCGAACGTCACGGCATAGACGAAGCACAGCCAATACATCGACGGCCGTCGGAGCAGTTCGGCCATCGGCGCCCACCACTGCCACTGACGCTCGACCCGCGATAGGCTCACGTCGTCGTTCCGCACCAACGCCGCGAACAGGACCAGCGTGAGCAGGATGGGCGCGATCATGGCCCCGAACACCCCGCGCCAACCGACCAATTCCGCCAACCTCGGCGCGAACAGCATGGCTAGCACGGTGCCGCTGTTGGCGGAGGCCGCCACGCCCATCGCCAGTCCCTGGTGCGCAGGTGGATACGCACGGCTGGCGATCGGCAACGCGACCGCAAAACTGGCCCCGGCCACGCCCAAGAGCAGCCCGACCGCCAAAACCTGCCCATAGTCGGCCGCTCCCAACCAGCCCCAACTCACCGCGATCAACTCGCAGGCCAACAGCGCAAGCCCGGTCCGTTTTGTCCCGTACCGGTCGCTGCAGAATCCCACGACAACCCGAAGCAGCGCGCCTCCGAGCAAAGGAACCGCGACGAGCAACCCTTTCTGCGTCGGCGACAGCGCGAACTCCTCCGCAATCGCCACGCCGAGGGCGCCGATCAGGAGCCAGGTCATGAAGCTGACTTCGAAGTGCAGCCAAGCCCCGACCAGCGACGGCCAGTGCCCGCTGCGCAAAGCGGTCAACATCCGTCTCATCGCCTGCGCACCGCCTGGCTCACTATAGGGTACCGTGTTTCACCCCTGCAACCTGCAGCGACTCCCGTTGCGCTCGACCCCTAGCCTGCATTATTCGGGCTGGATCGGAAAACATCTGGGCGTACTCGATCTCAGGCTTGTGCGCGAGTTGCGCGGACTGTCCTGTTTTTCGGCGGAGAATTGTCCTTCGCCTAAACGGGGCATTGCCGTCCCCCGCATGTTCGGACGTCCCGTCGAATCCTTGGAGGAGCTGTGCGAAGCCGTCGCAGCCTGCGCGGCGCGGCCTGGGGGAAAATCGCACACGACGAACTGGCAGGATCTCGTTCAGCTCCGCACTTGAGAAGCCCGCGGGGAATGCGTCTGCCAGGGCTAAGGCTTCTCCGTCTGCGCGGCAGGCGCCGGTTTCTCCACTTTGAGCACGGTGACGTCGAAGATGAGATTCTTGCCGGCCAGCGGGTGGTTCAGATCGAGCACAACGGTCTCCTCTTTCACCTCCAACACCTTCACCGGCCGGCCGTCGGCGGACTGCAGCCACATGCCGGGCTTCACGTCGGCCGGCACGTGACTTTTCTTGACCTCGATCCTGGCTCGCGTGCTGTACGCCCCGAACCCCTCCAGCGCCGACACCTCCACCCGCTTGCTCTGTCCGGCCCTCATACCCGCCAGGGCCTTTTCCAGCCCGGTCACGATCTGATGCGCGCCCTGGGTAAACGTGAGCGGGTCTTTCCCGACGTTCGAATCGGCCACCGTCTGATTCGGCAGCGTCAGCGTATATTCCAAGGTAACCACGAGCCCGTCGGCGACGGTCAAGTCGTCTTCGGCGCGGACGCAACTGCCCCAGGGAAGTGCTCCCAGAAGACCGACGACGCCAAGTACTCCCCAGATCGCCCGTTTCATCCGCTCCTCTTTTTGCCGGTCAGAACGCGTGAAAGAAAAAAAGAAAAACGGGGCCGCCCTCCACGTGGAGGGCGGCCCCGGAGGCTGCGAGAACCGCATCGATCAGCGTCTGCCGCCAGCATTCGCGCCCATTCGGCCGCCGCCCGAGCGCGGCTCCTGGGGACGCGCTTCGTTGACGGTCAGGGTGCGGCCGCCAAGTTGGGTGCCGTTCAGAGCGGCGATCGCGGTCTTGGCTTCTTCGTCCGTGGCCATCTCCACGAAGCCGAAGCCCCGCGACTGACCTGTAAATTTATCGGTGATAATCCGCGCCGATTGCACGTTCCCGTGCGCAGCGAACAAATCGCTCAACTGTTGCTCGGTCGTGGAATACGGCAACCCCCCAACGTAGATCTTCGAACCCATCGGGTTCCTCCTTTGCGAAAGCGATATTGTCTTGGATGCGAGAGCGAACCAAGGAAGGAACGGCCCGAAGACGCGACCACTGCGGCGACTTAGGTCTGGCTTCCAATCAGATCCCGGACACTACCAAAACAACATCGGTTCAGGCCCTGCTGCTATCTCCGCTTCACTGCCGGGCCCATTACAGCGAAGCGGCTTCACTTTAACGCACGGGATGCGCAAAAGCAAGTCGGAGGCGATTTTGCGACTCGGGATCTCAGTAAGCGGCCGGCGGCGAGAGCGGCCGCTGAGAGAATAGCGGGATCGCATGAAAGTTGTCGAATTGCACGGTCGAATCGCCGCGCGCCACCAGTCCTACCTGTCCCAGCCCCAGGGCCTGGTCCTCGACCGCGAGCGCCATTTCCCCGTCGACAGACGTTTCGATGAAGTCTTTGCTGATGATCGTATTCCGCTGGACCCGCAACGTGTGCCAGGGCAGCGGTTTCAGCTTGACGGTCGCGCGGCCGAGCACGCTCTCCTTCCCATCCACCACCCGGATCACCTCCAGGGATGGCTGAGCCAAATCCACCACCGCCGCGTAAAAGTTCTTGCCATCCTGGACGCCGAAGACAACCCCTCCGACGCTCCGGCCTCCATCCGATCCCGAACGCAGATGCATGGTCAGATCCGGGTATTCATACTTCAGGCCGTCCGCCACCAACAGGCGGTAGCACGCCTCGCTCGGGCAACGTGAGGCGAACAAGACCACATTGGGGGCGGAAAAGGCGGTCGCGTCGGTCTGCACCTGCCAGGTCGCGGGGGGACCATCTCCTAAGTTCAGCGCGGAGAAGCCCAGCGGGGCACTCCCCACCGCCTGTTGATCGAAGTTCCAAAGCCTGAACAGCCCCGCCTCGGCCTGCTGCTTGAGATTCTCGGCCTTTTCTTTTGGGCTCTCCGCCCGGATGGCGTACGCGACCGGCGCGGACACACCTCCCCACAGCAAGACCGCCGCGAAGGCGATCGCTAGAGCTGCGCCCCGACCGTGACGTCCGATGCGCCATCCCTCGTGTGCAGCGCTCCTTTCTCTCTCCGTTCCTACCGCCATAGTCTGCACGGAATCATCGCCGCCTTCATCTGTCATCTGTCCATCCCTGCCCCTTCCTTACATCGCCCGTGACATGCCCACCAGGTCTCGAACGAATCTCAGGACCGGCGATCCGAACGGGTATCGCCCGTATCGCTTTCCGATCCGGGCCTCGACCGTTGAGACGTCTCGTTGATTCGGAGAATCTCCTGCTGCAGTCGGTCTCGCTCCGCCCGGACCCGTCGCAGACGTCTCCACCGATCCAGCGTCCACCACTTGAGCCGTTCTGCGAAAGTCACGGTCGGCGGCGGCACATTGCCGACCGGCGCATGCTGAAACTCATACCCCTGATGCGCGTCGCGCTTCTGGACGTACCACGTATAGAGATGGTCGTACAGCCCTCGCCCAGGCTCGCTCATCGCTCAGTCCCTGACTTTGTTTCCAGCAACGGCCGCAACTCCGCCCATTCGGTCACAGGCCCGGAGCAGGTGAACCCATGACAGACGTACACGGTCGGCTTGCCGTTCACCGCGCTTTTTCCAGCGGCCGCCCCTGGGACCCGCACCGGTCCTCCGTCCCGAGCGTTCACCTGCACGATGAGTGTCTTGTTCGGAACATAGCAGCCGTAAATCTGCCTCAGCAGCGCCTGCGCGGCCGGATCGGTCCGTGCCCCCACCAACACGATCTCCCTTGGCTTCGCGAGAAAGAGGTCCAGCGCGCACAGCAGGGCCGCCGAGCCATAGGCGTTTTGATCCATCTGGGCGCGAAAGACGCGGAGCGTCTGCTCGGCTCGGTCCCAATAGCGCGGCTCGCCCACATAGAAAAACAGCCGCAGCAGATTTGTCGCCCCGACCGCGTTGCCGGACGGCATGGCGGCATCGGTTCCGGACTTCATCCGTTGAATCAGCGCCTCGTGGTCCCGCCCGGTGAAGAAACAGCCGCCCGTCTCGTCGTCCCAGAACTGTTCCAGCATAATTTCCGTCAGCTCGACCGCGCGCTCAAGATACCCTGGCTGCGAGGTCGCCTCATATGCGTCGATCAACGCCGCCGCCAGGAACGCATAATCATCGAGATAGCCGTTCAACCTTGCCTGTCCACCTGTCACGGTTCGGTGAAGCCGACCGTTCACCCACGCCCGTTCCAGCAGAAAAGCCAGCGACCGCTCGGCCATGTCTAGATAGATCGGAGTCCCGAAGGTCTGGTAGGCGTCCAGCAAGCCGGACACCATCAGGCCGTTCCAACTCGTGAGGATCTTCTCATCACACTCCGGCTTCACGCGCCGTTCGCGGACCTCCCACAGTCGCCGCCTCGCCGGAGCCAGAATGGTTTCCAGCTCTTCCTGATCCTCCGAGTTCAGATTCAGGCCGGCGAGTCGGTTCAGGATCGACTTGCCTTCAAAATTGCCGCCAGCCGTGACCCCGTAGACCCGGCAGAACAATTCGCCCAATTCCGGTCCCAGTATTGACTGGATTTCGCCCGGTTCCCAGACGAAGAACCTGCCCTCATAGCCTTCGCTGTCGGCATCCTGCGCCGCATAAAACCCGCCGTCCGGATGGGTCAGCTCCCGACGAACGTACTCCAGCGTCTCCTCGATGACTTGCTTGAACCGGACCTCTCGTGTCAGCCGCCAGCCGTCCAGGTAGATGCGGACAAGCTGAGCGTTGTCGTACAGCATTTTCTCGAAGTGCGGGATCAGCCATTGCGCATCCACCGCGTATCGGTGGAATCCCCCGCCCAGATGGTCATAGATTCCTCCTGCCGCCATGCGCCGGAGTTGATGGATGACTTGTTCCTGGTAGGCTAGGTCGCCGGTTCGGCAGGACTGCCGCAACAGCAGGCTCAGGGGCGGGACGGTCGGAAATTTCGGCCCGTCGCCGAACCCGCCGTGCAGAGAGTCGTAGAGCAAGCTCAGGTCCTTGACCGCCTCATCCAGCAACGCTTCCGTCAACGGCTCCGACGATGGCTGAGGCGTGCCGACCCGCTTCAACCCGTTCCTCACCCGTTCGATGTTCTGCCGAACCTGGTCTGGATGTCCGCGGTAGGCCTCGACGACGCCGAGCAGCACCTGGGGAAATCCCGGCAAATGGTAACGCGGCACCGGCGGGAAATAGGTGCCACCATAGAACGGCTCCCGATCCGGTGTGAGAAACACCGTCAGGGGCCATCCCCCGCCGCGCCCCAGAAATACCTGGGCCGACTTCTGATAGATGTCGTCCAGGTCCGGCCGCTCCTCCCGATCGACTTTGATGTTGATAAACTGCTCGTTCATGAGCTTGGCGATGTCCGGGTTTTCGAAACACTCGTGCGCCATTACGTGGCACCAGTGGCAGGCCGAATAGCCGATCGAGAGCAGGATCGGCTTGTCCTCCGCCTTCGCGCGAGCCAAGGCCTCCTCGCCCCAGGGATACCAGTCCACCGGATTGTGCGCATGCTGTCGAAGATAGGGGCTGGTCTCGTGAATGAGCCGATTGGGAGCGGCGGTAGAACCGACGGTCTCAGCCATGGGGCACCTTGGAAGTCCGTGTCCGGCATGGTACCCTGCCAGCGCGAAGCTGTGCAACGGGGGAGAGACGATGAAGAACGTCGCCATCGGTCTGACCGCCGTGGGCCTACTGGCCGCCGGCGTCTGCGCAGGCGGCGCTCTGGCCGGAGCCGACGCCGATACCGAGGCGTTCGTCAAGGCGCTCGATCTTGTTTCAGGCGAACGCCTCCTGGCCGACGTGGCCAAGCTGAGCAGCCCGGAATTCAACGGCCGGCAGACCGGCTCGCCTGAGGACTTCCTATCCGGCCTGTACCTGGCGAGCCAGTTCCAAGCGCTCGGTCTTCAGCCGCCACGTGCGACTTTCATGACGGCACATCCCGCCGAATCCATTCCGACCATGACCCGACCGGTCACGGTGACGCGGATCGAAGACGGTCCGCTGCTCCAATGTTTTCTCGGCGATCAGACCATCCAGCTCCGCCCCGGTCCGGACTATCTCCCCGTGCTGGATTCCCCCTCTGTCGACGTGACCGCTCCGGTCGTCTTCGTCGGCTATGGTCTCTCCGACCCGGATCGCGGGTACGATGACTATGCCGGCCTCGACGTCCGCGGGAAGGTCGTCCTGTTCCTGCGCGGGAAACCGGAACACTACTCCCGGCCGGTGACGCATGCCGACAAGGAGCAGACTGCACGACGGAATGGCGCGATCGCCTATCTCACAGCGACCGGCCCGACCCAGAGCACCTATGAAGCACGGCGCGGCATCTCGGGGAGGCCCAGCGCCTATTACGGATCAGCTCAGGACGATCAGGCGTTGCCCGGCGCCTGGATCGGCACGGAGGTGGCGGAACGGCTTTTGGCCAGCCAAGGACAAGAAGGTCGGACGTTACGCGAGCTGCAGGAGCTGTTGAACCGCGATCCGGCGCCCAAGTCCTTCGCGACCCATACGCTGGTCCGCATGAAGTGGACCAGCCGGCGGGCGCCCGGCACGCTCTACAACGTGCTTTTCCTGTTGCCGGGCAGCGATCCCACGAGGCAGGAGGAAGTCGTCATTCTCGGCGCGCATCGCGATCATTTCGGACGACAGGCCGGGTTGTTGTTCGCCGGCGCGGACGACAACGCATCCGGCACGGCGGTCTTGCTGGAGGTCGCGCGGGTTTTGGTTCAATCCGGGTTGAAACCCAAGCGCTCGATCCTATTCCTCTCGTTCAGCGGCGAAGAACAAGGGCTGCTCGGGTCCAAGCTGTACGTCAGCCAGCCGGTCTTTCCTCTGCAACGCACTGTCGCCATGATCAATGTCGATCATGCCGGCGTCGGCAACGGCCGGCTCACCGTCGGCGTCACCGGGTTCGATAAATCGGAAGCGACCCAGGCTGGCCAGGCTGCAGGTCTGGCCGACAAACTGGACCTGTTCGGGTTCTTTCCGGGAGGCGATCATGTGCCGTTCAAGGAAGCCGGCGTCACGACCATCACCGTTGTGACCAGCGGGCCCCATCCGCACTTCCATCAACCGTCCGACACGGCGGACACCGTTCAGCCTGACTTGCTCCAGACCGTCGCCCGTTACGTGCTGACGCTGACCTGGCACTTGGCAGATCGGAAGAATGGACCAATGGCGCGAGGCGAGGGACGATAGGCAGGAACTATGGAATATCGTCGAGCAGGGTGGACTGGATCGGTGGAAGCGGCGGGGGTTGCCGTGTGGGACCGGGCAGCACGATCGGCGCCCCAACTTGGTTCGCCCCCTGAATCAGTCCGATGGAGAGTTGCGGGCCCAACGTCGTGACGGCGCCGCTCCAGGCCTGACCGGTTGTCGGATTACGGAAACTGAAGGATTGAAAGTTGTTCCCCGGGTTGTACAGATAGCCCTGGGTTCCTTGGTTATCCAGGTATAAACTCCCGGGCCCGGTCAGGGAAAACAGCACACCCACGCCGCCGTCAAAGGAACGCACGCCCGACACCGTTTGCGCCTCCGCAAGGAGCGGGAACGTTGCCAACAGGATCGCCAATAGCCACGTTCGAATCCCCATCGCGTATTCCCTTCGTCGCCGGCCGCTGTGAGACAAGTTAACCGATGACACTTTTCCCCAGGCGCATTATAGTATGAGTCTCTTTCGAATCCAGATCAAGGGGGCTTTATGAACACGCATCGCGCCGGACTGCTGGTTGGAGCCATCCTGACCTGTTGGACGTTCGTACCCTTAGACGCACGGAGCGAATTGCCGCCGCACCCGGCGGCCACGGCGGAACGGCGCGAAGCCATTTCGCTGGCCGACGCCGCACTGCGGGCGCTGCAAAACAACTTGGACATCACGATCAGCCGCCAAACGAAGGAGAGCCGCCTCAGCGACATCATCATCGAGCAGGCGAAGTTCGACCCCACCTTCAGCCTGAACGGTCAATACAACCGGATCGTCAATCCGCTGAACCGGCCGGTCTTCGGCGGCACAGGCGGGGTTCTCCAAGAGATCACCGTCTTCGATCAACGCAACCATTCCGTCACGGTCGATCTGACCCAAAACCTCTTAACCGGTGGGAACATCGACCTCAATTACAGCCCCCAGCGAAGCAACGTCAATGCCAACGTCGCATCCGGCTTCCTGTTCAACCCGGCCTACACCGGCGGTCTGGCGCTGACGTTCACACAGCCGCTGCTCCGCAACGCCGGCACGGATCTCAACAAGACGTTTATCAAAATCGCCCAGAACAACGCGATGGTCGAAGAACATGTCTTTCGGGACCGCGTCATGACCGTGCTGGCGACCGTCGAGCAAACGTACTGGGAACTCGTCTTCGCTATTGAAAATCTCAAGGTCGCGCAAGCCGCGTTGAAGGCGGCCGAAGAACTGCTCGCGAGCAACCGCGCCAAGGCCAAAGCCGGCGTGATGTCGATCGTGGACGTGCTGCAGGCCGAAGCAGCGGTCGCGTCCCGGGTCGAGCAAATCCTGGTCGCCGAAAAGGCCATCCGCGACCAGGAAGATCAACTCCGCCGTCTGCTCAATCCGTCGGAAGAAGAGCTGCGACAGGACGTCCGACTGACGCCGGTCGATCAGCCGGTCACCGTGTTGGAGCCGATCAGTCTGCAGGAGGCGATCGACGCGGCCATCGAGCGCCGACCCGAGATCATTCAAGCCGGCAAGAACGTCGAGACCAGCGAACTGAACATCAAGTTCGCCAAGAACCAGCTTCTCCCGACCCTCTCGTTTCAGGGGACGATGGGGTTGGCGGGATTGGGCACCGACTATCCGGATTCCGTCAGCAAGAATTTCAGCGGCGATTTTTACAACTACGGAGCCGGCCTCGTCTTGAGCTATCCCCTGGGCAACCGCTCGGCCTGGAGCACCTACAACAAGCGGCAGCTCGAAGCCAGAAATGCACAGGCGTCGCTTCAAAGCGTGAGGCAACAGATCATCGTCGGCGTGCGTGAGGCCGTGCGCCGCGTACAGACAGACTTCAGGCGCATCGAAACGACCCGCTCGGCCCGCATCATGGCGGAAAAACAACTGCAAGCCGAGCAGGAACGGTTGAAAGTCGGCCTGAGCACCACACGCTTCGTGCTGGACTTCCAGCGGGATTTGGCCACCGCGCAGGCGAATGAATTACGGGCGATCGTGGATTACAACAAGTCACTTTCGAACCTGGCCCGGCACAAGGCAACGACGCTCGAGCGTTATCACATCGAACTCCAGTAGCTGGGCCATGCGAGCGACCGCCGAACGCGTTGCAGGCGGCCACAGCTTGGAAGCCGCCCCGGCTGCGGAGCGTGCCGCGGCGCTGGTGCTCCTGCCTATCGGGGGAACCGCGCTGTTCTACGCCTTGCCGGGGAAACTCCAGCACGAGCCGTGGCTTCAATTCCTCCCCCAACTCCTCGCCTACTTCGCGCTGATCACGTGGAGCTTTCGGAACACCGGCGTCGTCGAACGCCTGGGGCTGAAGATCGACCGTTTTCCCGAAGGGGTGCACTGGGGTCTGGTCACCGGGCTGTTGCTCGGCGCCGTGAACACGCTGGTCATCCTGCGCCTGATTCCCTGGCTCGGACAGGATATTGCGTTCCTCAAGGACACACCACACGCCAAGGTCCCTGCTGCCCTCATGGTGCCTTGGACCATTGCCCTCATCGCGGTCTTCGTCGAGCTGAACTTTCGCGGATTCGTCCTGGGTCGTCTGTTGGCGCTCGGGAGAAACACGCTTGGCGCGCGCGCCGACCGGTTCGCTCCGGCGGCGGCGGTCATGACCAGCGCACTGGTATTTGCCTTTGACCCCTTCCTGGTGGCAACCTTTCAACACCTCCATTGGATCGCGGTGTGGGACGGCCTTGCGTGGGGAACGATCTGGGTCCGTTTGCGGAATCTCTATGCGACGATCATCGCCCATGCTGTGGAAGTCATCGTGATGTATCTCGTTGTGCGGGCGACGCTCACGTAAGAAGTGAATCCGTCGCGCATTGACGATTGCGCCATTGTCTTTCATTGAATGATCCGATGATGCAACGGCTCAATTCCGATGAATCCATCATTTTCCAGCTATCTCGTCAACGATGTCTTCGGCGATCCGGGCGTGTATGTCGAGATCCGCTGGTCCAAGCGGGCGCTGCTCTTTGATCTCGGCCAGAACGACGCGCTCGGGCCGACACGCCTGCTGCGGGCCAACGACATTTTCGTCTCCCACACCCACATGGACCACTTTATCGGCTTCGACAAAGCCCTGCGGGTGGCGCTGGGGCGTGGGAAGACCCTGCGGCTCTACGGTCCGCCAGGGCTCATCGCGAACGTACACGGGAAGCTGAAAGGTTATACCTGGAACCTGGTGGACGGGTATCCACTGTGCATCGAGGTCCAGGAATTTCACGAAAGTGAAATCAAACACGCCACTTTTCTGGCCACAGACGGGTTTACGCTGCATGAGGACCCGGCGCGGCCGCGCCCGACTGGAGGAATGGGAGCGTTCCCGGTACTCGAAGATCCGATGTTCACAGTGCGCGCCGTTCCCCTGAACCATCGCGTGCCCTCGTTCGGCTATGCTCTGCAGGAGCAGTTTCATATCAACGTCAACAAGCAGCGCCTGCACGACGCCGGCCTGCCAGTCGGCTCCTGGCTGAAGGAGGTCAAACAATACCTGTGGCAGGGCAAACCCGACGACTTCCGATTCACGGCAACCTTGTATTTCGAGCACCATCGGCAAGACCTGGAATTCGTACTTGGAGAGGTGCGCGAGCGATTCCTGACCATCACACGCGGCCAGAAGATCGCCTATGTCGTAGACGCCCGGTACGACGACGAGAATGAAGCCAAGATCGTCGATCTGGCCCGCGGTGCGGACGTCTTCTATTGCGAAGCGCCTTACTTGGATCGCGACGCCGACAAAGCCTACGCGCGGTACCACCTCACCGCCCGCCAGGCGGGGCTGATGGCCAGGAAGGCCGGCGTGCGGGAACTGGTCGTCTTTCACTTCTCGCCTCGGTATACGGGCATGGGCAAGGAGATTGTGAGAGAAGCGATGGAGGCGTTTAAAAGCAATGGTGACGAGTGATGCCGGGCTGAAGCCTTCGGAATTCCCCTCGAAGACTCGGTCAGTTTCCGCTCTCCTTCTCGGCCGAGTCTCGGCGGGACCCCGCTCCTTCGGCGAAGTCCGCTCCAGGCTTCGCCATGGCTAAAGGGGCATGCTGGCGCTCGGTCACTAACCAGCTAGAAGGGGGAAGAGCAGATGAGCGAGCTGATGAAGTACGGCCTATATTTTGTGCTGGGTGGCCTGTTGGTGAGCCTGTCCACTTACCTGGGGGCGCAGGGACGAGGCTTTTGGGCAGCCTTCGTCAGCACCTTCCCGGCCATCACCGGTGTCACAATCGTCCTCATCTACCTCAACGGCGGGAGCGAGCCGGCAGCAATCTATGCGAAGCATCTCCTCTGGCTCGTCCCCGCCTGGCTCGTCTATGTCGGCTTCCTCATCCTCGCCATCCACCGCCTCGGTTTCTGGCCCGCCATGGCTGGCTCGCTGACCCTCTACATGTGCTGCGTGGGGTTGCTCAAGCTGGCGCTGCGGTGAGCTTCCCTGAGGAAGCCAAGCATAACAAGGAGGCGCAATAGGAAAGATCAATGACGTCCAAAGATATCAGTCACTGAACCAGGCGAGAGCCAAGTCGATGGAACTCTGCGACGAGCACACTACAGGTAGCGAAAACTCATCTCGACAAACCGACGGAGTTGCGCCGCCCCGATCGACGCAGAACGTCTCGACCATTATCACAGCCTCGAACGGGAGCACATCCACATCGGACTGCTAGAGGAAGCCATCAAAGGAATCCGCGACCTGAAAACGAAGAACACTCTCGGCTCGGCCCAATTGAAATCACGACATGGCCGGTAAGCGCCGGTCTTCACAGAAACTTTCTCGGCGAATCTCACCGCGCTATTGAGGCATTTCTCGAGTCAGAAGATAAGACCGCCTTACAATGGTTTCTCGACGGACTGTTTGCGGACATCATCCCAACTTTGTGCCGCCTTCCCAATCCAGCCGATCGCTCCTGAACCGAACCATCAAGTCTACGAAAGCGGAACCCTTCGCGAAAGATCTTCACAAGCCGCTCCAGAAAAACGACGACCTTCAGGAATGTATCTTGGACGAGTACCTTCTCCTCCACCTTGTGCGTCGCAACCAGCCTATCTTCCCCTCGATGAAACACCACTGCCGGCTCTCGCTCGACCTCAAGCAGTTCTGGCTGGAACAATACGTGGACACCCCAAGAACCAACTCAGCTTCTAGTCCTCCTAGGGCAGCTCGCTCGACGCTGTAATGTAAATAAATAGGTGGGAGGCCCTTATATCTGAGCGGGAGTTGCGAGGTTTTCTCGCGTGGGCCGTCCGATTGGGTTAGCGGATGCCCTTGCGCTTCAATTTCGTCCAAATTCCGCCGTACTTGCCTCGAACTGATATTGAACCTTTGTGCGAATTCATTGATCGTACAAGCTCGAAACGCCGGTGCCCGCATCCTGCGAGCCAGACGTTCGGCCTGGCTGTACGGCTGGGGGCGTCTGCCTCTGGGTTTCGGGGGAACCTGCACGGCGGCGGATTCTAGCATCCGCCCGATGAGGAGTCGAACCGGAGGCCGTGACGGAGCTACTCGCTTTTTTCCAAATGAAGCCTGCTCATTTCTTCGAGGGCTTCCACGAGGGCGCCGAGGGTATGTGTCACGGAGGCGCTGGCCTCACAGAAGAAGGGTTCCGCCAACGGCTCCGTGCCAGACGGTCCGGTTGTTCCGCTGACATTCCGGCAAAACCTGGCGAGGGTCCGTTGCCAATAAAGGGCATCAGGCGAATCCGTCAAGAACTCCCGGCGATCCACCGAAAAGGGAGGGTCGAATTCGTACGCCCTCTCGAGCCACATCTGTTCCATCGCCGCCAACCGCTCCTGGCTGATGTCGAGACGCACTGCGCGTTCGTTCAGAACCGCGAACAACCCGCCGACGACGCCTTCAATGTGCCGCTCCGGAAGGACATCGATGCAGGAGCGGACGACAAGGTATTTGTGAAACAGGAACACCTCGGCGTTGATGCGGGCTTCGCTGGCGGAGGGATCATACGACCGCGCCAGGGCTCGCAGGGCATCCGCCGACCGGCCGTCGAGGCTGGTTCCCAGCAGGTCGGCCAATTGTCGACCGAGCTCCAGATACTCAGCGGCCGACAAGGGCTGGTTCATGGGAGGCTCCGTCTTTGACTTTCCCGGACAGCCTAGCCCGGCCGCGCTCAAATAGCCAGCAGGAATTCGTGAACCTACGGCTCGCCCTCAAACATGAAAATCGCCCCTCACTCAGCCCTCTCCCACCGGGGGAGAGGCGAAAGGCGGTACAGGGGCGTAGGACAGGCCGGAACGAAACTGATAGCTGATGGCTATGCTCTCACCAGCCGGCCTCGGTTGCACCGCCCCCGGGTGCTTGCTAGGATGAGCGGATTCAACCCATCCGAGGGCTCCCTTCGTGCCGGACACTCTGAACCCACATCATGTCTCCGGCGACCTGATCGTCGAAGGCGCGCGGCAGAACAATCTCAAGAACATTTCCCTTCGCATCCCGCACAACGCAGTCACGGCCATCACAGGCGTGTCCGGCTCGGGCAAGTCGTCGCTCGCGTTCGACACCCTCTTCGCCGAAGGGCAGTGGCGCTACGTGGAATCGCTCTCGACCTATGCGCGCATGTTTTTGGAGAAGGTGGATCGTCCGGACGTTGATCGTCTGATCAACGTCCGCCCGGCCATCGCGATCGAGCAAAAGAATCCGGTGCGCACGGCCCGCTCGACGGTCGGCACGGCGACCGAGATCGCCGATTTGCTCCGCTTGCTGTTCGCCAAGATCGGCCGGCCGGTGTGTCCCGATTGCCGGGAAGAGGCCCGCGGGTTCCATCCGGGCTCCGTCACGGACGACCTTCTCGCGAGGTTTCCCGATGCCCGCGCCCTGGTCCTCTTCCCGATCAAGGACCTGGGGCCGGGGCATGACCGCTCTCTGGTGGAATCCCTGATGCGACGCGGCTTCGCCAGGCTGAAATGCGGCGAGGAGGTGGTGGACCTGCACGTCGGCGCCGCGCTGCCCCGGATCGGCTGCTCGGACTTCTTCGTGATACTCGACCGGCTGGTGATTCGGCCCGACAACCGGAGCCGGCTGATCGAAGCGATCGAGATCGCGTTTCAGGAAGGCGACGGGCTCTGCCGCGTGGACGTGATCGGGCAGGGTTCGCAGACCTACAGCACGCATTTCCGTTGCCAGCGGTGCGGCCGCGCGTTCGAGCCCCTCAGACCGGTCCTTTTCTCGTTCAACCATCCCTTAGGGGCCTGTCCGGCATGCAAGGGCTTCGGGAACATCCTGCGCTACGACGAAGACCTGGTCGTTCCGGATCGTACGCGCTCGCTGGCCGACGGCGCCATCGAGCCATGGACGAAACCCGGCGCGGATTGGTGGCAGAAACAGATGCTGCTCACCCTGAAGCGGCGCGGCGTGAACCTGGCAACACCCTATAACAAGTTGCCGCCCGAGGTGCGCAGACTCCTCTGGGAAGGCGACGACAAGCTCGAAGGCATTCGGCAGTTCTTCGAGCATTTGGAAACGAAGCGCTACAAGCTGCATGTCCGCGTGTTCCTTAGTCGCTACCGCAGCCCCTTTCCGTGCCAAGAGTGTCGGGGAACCAAGCTGAAACCCGAGGCTCTGTACGTCAAAGTGGGAGGGCGAGACATCCACGAGATTTCCGAGATGACCGTGCAGGACGCGGCCGCCTGGTTCGGCGCATTGACGCTTTCGGACTTCGAAGCCCGCGTGGCACACGATATCCTGCGTCAGATTCGAGACAAGCTGGGCTTCCTCTTGCGCGTTGGACTCGGCTACTTGACCCTGTCCCGCCAGACGAAGACGCTCTCGGGCGGCGAAGCGCAGCGGATCACGCTGGCGAACCAACTCGGTGCCCGCCTCGTCGGGACACTGTACGTGCTGGACGAGCCGACGATCGGCCTGCATGCCCGCGACACGGCCACGCTAGCCGGCATCCTGCGAGACCTGGCCGCCCACGGCAATACCGTCGTGGTCGTCGAGCACGACCGGCAGATGATCCTGGCCGCCGACCACATCGTCGAGCTCGGTCCCTGGTCCGGCGAGAAAGGCGGCGAGGTGGTGTGCGCCGCCCCGCGCGAGGCGTTCCTGCGGGACCGCCGCTCGCTCACCGCGCGGTACCTGCGGGGCGAGGAGTCCATTCCGGTCCCTCGCGCGCGTCGACCCGGAAATGGCAAGGCTCTGGTGCTCGCCGGCGTCAACGAGCACAACTTGAAGGATCTTCTGGTCAAGATTCCGCTGCGGATGCTGGTCTGCGTCACCGGCGTCTCGGGATCGGGCAAAAGCACCTTGGTGGAGGAGACGCTCTATCGTGCAGTGGCCCGCGCGTTCCGCGTGGAGTCGTTGCCGATGGGACGGTTCCGGGCGATCAAGGGGCTGGAACACCTCAAGGGCGTCCGCATGATCGACCAGCAACCGATCGGTCGCACCCCGCGCTCCAATCCCATCACATACCTGAAAGCCTTCGACGAGATCCGCGCGCTCTTCGCGGCCACGCCGGAAGCCCGTCGCCTAGGACTCACCTCCGCGCATTTTTCCTTCAATACGCCTGGTGGCCGCTGCGACCGGTGCGAAGGCAACGGCTACGAGAAGCTCGAGATGTATTTCTTCGAAGACATCTACGCGACCTGCGAGGAGTGCTACGGCCGGCGGTTCAAGCCGGAGGTGTTGAGCGTCCGCTTCCGCGGGAAAACCATCCACGACGTGCTGGGCATGACCGTAAACGAGGCGCAATCGCTCTTCTCCGGCTCGCCCAAGCTGACCGAAAAACTCTACCTGCTTTCGTCGATCGGACTGGGCTATCTGCGATTGGGCCAACCGGCCACCACCCTGTCCGGCGGCGAAGCGCAGCGCCTGAAGATCGCCGCCGAATTGAAAAACCCCTCGGCCCGCGATCTGCTTTACATCATGGACGAGCCGACCACGGGCTTGCATGTCGAGGACATCAAGAAACTCCTTGCCGTCCTCCATAAACTGGTCGATGCCGGCAACACGGTCGTCGTGGTCGAGCACAACCTGGACGTGATCAAGACGGCCGATTGGATCATCGACCTGGGACCGGAGGGAGGCGCGCAGGGCGGTCGAATCGTCGCGGAGGGAAGACCGGAACAGATCGCACAGTCGGCCGGTTCACACACCGGGCGATTCCTTGTCCAGGTTCTTTCCGAAAGAGCGTGACGCGGCAGATACGACTTACAGTCCAGCCCGCCTCTCCGCCGTGGCTTGGATCAGCAGGTATTCGTTGCCGCGTTTGACTTCGAGCGCGAGCGTCTGACCGACCTCGACTCGGCACAGCCGTTTGGCCTCTCGCTCGTTTTTGACGGCGGCGATCGGTGAACCGTTGCATGACAGAACCGCATCTCCAACCTTGAGTCCCGATTGCTCGGCCGGAGAGCCGCTTTTGATCTCTCGCACCAGGTAATACCGTGATCCGGCCGCTTCGCGCAGTTCCCAGTTCACACCGATTCGTCCACTGCCGAGCAAGCCCGTCTTGACTCCGAAACGAGCCAGAATGCGGTGGGCGATTTTCCGCGCCATATTTTCGGGTTCATCGCCCGTCGCATCGGACCCATGCCCTTCCCCGTTGAACAACAGCCGTCCCGTCTCCACATCGATCATCCGCAAAGACAAAGACACGCGGTTGGTACCCTGCTGTCGGTCGGTCTCCCACTGTTGCACCTTGCCGATCACGATCGCGTTCGCCCCGGCCAATCTGCCGATCTTCAATGCATCGGCGTCATCTCCGCGTGTGAGCAGCATCACCTGTTCGTTGAGAACCTGTTCCAATCTGGTGCGTTCGACGACGCTCAGGTCCAAATCCAGAAGCAACGTCGTCACGATCCCGGCGACGCGCGAGCCGCTGCCCGTCACACCGGGGGCGTCATCGAACGTCAAGACCGCCATGGTGCGATAGCGATCGATGCTCTCGCCGTCGATGGGTCCGACGCCGGTGACGACCGGCTCCGAACCGGGCGTGGAGCCCGGCAGGGCGGCAGGACTCGTACAGACTTTTCGCTTTTGGAGAATGGCGAGCGGCGAACCCCAGGCGCAAAGCTGTTCGTTCACCAGTACGACGTGGAAGGGATATTCCCGGTAGCGTTCCAATGCGGTATTGGTGAATGGATAAAACAGACAACCGCCGACCCAAACGGAGACGGGACAGAGCGCGAGTTCATACACCCACTGCCTGCGGGCGGTCAGAGAATACTCCCAGATCAACACCCGCCCGTCGTCACGGAGGACTCGATCGGGCTTGCCGATCTCAGCCAACACTTGGTTCTTGGTCATGGGGACGGACAGGCGGTCGAGTCGGGATTCCGAGTTCACGACGTGTAGACGACCCCGCACCCGGACACGCTCAGCGCCGCGATAACGAGCATGAGGTTTCGGACCACGGCTCACCTGCGGTGTGAACCAACGCGCCGACCGCGGATACGGTACGGCCCGGCGGCGAGTGTGCCTTGTGCCGGGTCCGGTCAGTTCAGGCTGGGATCGGGCGGCATGTCGGCATAGCGCCGGAATGGCTCGCCGAGCGATGCGAGGATGTCCGGCCAAATCCTCGCCGGATCTTTCTCAAAGACGATCGCGGGGTCGGCCGGCAGAGTGATCCAGGAACCGGTCTCCATCTCCCGTTCCAGTTGGCCGGGTCCCCACCCGGCGTAGCCGAGATAGGCGCGGAAGGCTTCGTTGTCCCTCGAACTCGTGAGGATGCGCTCCAGCACCGACAGATCTCCGCCCAAACAGACGCCGTCGAAGATGTGGTGAGAATTCTCAGGCACCTGATCCAGCCGGTAGAGCAGCATGATCTGATTGGTTTGCACCGGACCGCCGGCGAACAGCACGTGCTTCTGCCCTTCGAGGACAGGCACCTGCGGCAAGGCTTCCGCGATGTGCATGGCGGTCGGCCGGTTCACCACCACTCCCAGCGCCCCCTCCGGTCCGTGCTCGCAGAGCAGGACCACGGTTTGCCGGAAATTGGGATCGCGCAGCGCCGGCGAAGCGACCAGGAAGACGCCCTTGCCGAGCGGGGCCATCATCGGAATCGTGTGTATCGTCCGCCTTTCCATGTGGGTGATCGGATCTGCAGAATTGTCCGCGCAGTCAACTTGCGTACAGGTGCGGGCGGCGACCTTGCAAAAGATCGTTGTACGGGTTGAGGGATTTGTTCCGGGCTTCGGCGGGATCGATCTCCAGCACGGTCACTTCTTCCCGATCGCGTGGAGCCCGATGGAGAATACGGCCGCTGGGCGCGACAATTTCGCTGCTGCCGATAAAGGTCAGACGGTTTTTGCCGCCGCGTTCCTCGCTGCCAATACGGTTGGCCGTGATGTTGAACACCCGGTTCTCCAGGCAGCGCGTCACCATGGCGTCCGGACAATGGGGCAACACCAAGTTGGATGGATGGCAAAGAATGTCGGCCCCTTTCAGCGCCAGCGTCCTAGCCGACTCCGGGTAGAACCAGTCAAAGCAGATGAACACACCGATCTTCGCCTGCCCGATATCCCACACCTGAAAGCCCGTATCGCCGGGGAGAAAGAACAGGGTTTCTTCGAAAAACAGATGGGTTTTCCGATAACATCCGATGAAGCCCGAAGGCCCGACCAGCACCGCTGAATTGTAAGACCCGCGCTCGCCCCGTTCCGCCACACCCGCCACCACGTACATGCCTCGGCTCTTGGCCACCTCGATGAGTCGTCGGATGGTTTCCCCGTCGGGAACCGGCTCGGACAACCGCTCGACTTCTTCCCGTGACACAAACTGGTAACCCGAGGCGAAAAGTTCAGGCAGCACCATGAGGTCGCACTCGACCTTGCTCAGACGCTCGACCACATGATCGAGATTGCGCTTGACCTCACCGAACTCCGGATTGAACTGGTAAAAGCCAACCTTCATAGGCAAGAGGCACGAGTCCAGCAGCTCGCGGCAAGGAAAAGAAAATAACAAGAGGCGAAGGATGGTATTGTACCTCTAGCCCCCCGCCTCTTGCCGCCGACCTGGTATGGCTATTTCACTTCGGACAGATGCATGACCGCACTTTCCGCTGCCTCAGTGGCTTTGTCGGCATGGCCGGCCTTACCGTGCTCCACCGCATCCTTCAACCCTTTGACTCCCTCGGCAAGATGGGGGCTTTTCACTTCTTTCTGCGCCGCTTCCGCGTGCTTCAGCGCGCCTTCCGCATGCTTGACCAGCGCGTCCGCATGACCCTGTTTCCCGTGCGACACCGCCTCCTTGGCATGTTCGATCGCTTCAGACACATGCTTGTTGCCCGCTAACGCTTGCCCGCTCGTCAAGGGAACGGAGATGAACGCCATCATTACGCCGCCGATCATTGCTCCGCGGAGAATTGTGCTGCGCATAATCGACCTCCTCGATGGATGTGTGTGATACCCGCCCGAACGTGAACCCCGCACAATTCGGACCTCTTGCCCACGCTCGATTCACCATACACACCGCCTTCCGCAGTGTCAAGAAGGCTTACTGGCTTCATCGTATCCGAGAATTTTCTGCAACATTTTGAAGTCCTTCTCAACGGGACAGGCGAAATCTCGGCTCCACTCCCACCACGACCCGGGATAGTTGCGCACCTTGGGATAACCCGCCAGTTTGAGGATGAAATAGAGCCATGCCGACCGGACGCCGCCCGTGCAGTAGCAGACAATCTGATGAGTGTCTTGCAAGCCTTTTTCTTCGAGCGACTCCCTGATCTTGGCCAGATCCTTGACGGTGGCGTCCGGATTGAGGAACCCGTTCCAGGGCACGTGGACAGCCGACGGGATATGGCCGGGCCGAGGAATCCCGGACACTTCCTTGCCCAAATACTCTTCAAGGCTGCGGGCATCGACGATCGTGGTCTCCGGATGGGGTCGCCGGACGATCTGTTTCAACTCGTCCTTCATGATGATCAGCTCAGGGACCGGCTGCGCCTTGAACGAGCCGGGCTGCGGTTTGACCTGTCCGTGCTCGAACGGCCGTCCTTCCTGTGTCCACTTCACCCATCCTCCATCCAGGATTTTGAGTTTCTTATGGCCGAGGTATTGCAGCATCCAGAACATCCGGCCTTCGTCCCCCCAGTTGTCGAACGGATTCGAATAGATCACCACGTCGCTGTCGTTGTCGATACCCAATGCGCGGAGCCTCTGCTCGATCCGGGACAGATCCGGATCCAGCAGCCCCTTGGCCACCGCGTTGGGATCGCTGTACTCGTGCCAGGTGGAATGCACCGCGCCCGGGATATGGCCGCCGAACTCATACGCCGCCCGGCCCCGCACGTCCACGATGACGAGCCCGCCACGGCCCAAATTCTGGTGAAGCGTTTCCGTATCGATCAACCAGGGATGAATCATGATGCTCCTCTTCTTCAGTCTCCGCGATCAACCCTCAGTTTTCAGCAAACAACTCTCCGACTGGCTGTTGACAACTGACGGCTGACGGCTCTCTCGGCGCAATGCCGCCCCCAACTCGCGGGAAAGCGGGAACTCTCGCTCATAGATGGTGAAGACATAGGGATCGTCCGCCGTCAATCCGTATTTCTCCCGCAACATCTCGTGTTGCCCGTCCGTTAGAATATGGTACCGCACACGGGTCTTCACCGTCAGCCGCTCGGACCCAGCCGGCACCCGATACTCATAGGTGTAGTCCCGACCGGCCAGAGGAAGAAGACGATTATCGTACATCTCCACGATCGCCGGTTGCCACAGAATCCACCGACCCATCGTATCAACCTGCCGGTCCAACACCTGCCGAGCGCCGTCTTCGACCAGGAATTCGACGGTGAAGTGACGGTCCGGATCGCCGGTGGGAATCTTATGGCCGGCTCCGGCGTTGATCAACGTCAACGTGAACCGGACACGATCACCAGGCTTGGGCGCGGGCGGGTCGACCTTGACCTGAATCGCCACCGCGCGCTTGATCATGTCCGGATCGTGCCCTCCACGCCAGAGATGCCGGCGCCCGCGCCGGATCGGCCCTCCGTCCGCCACCGGCCGGTCTACCTCCGGCATGTGACAACTCTGACAGATGTATCCCCGTTCCTGCATGAAATACTTTCCCTCGTACTCCGCATAGGTCCCGCAGGGACCGACACGATAAAATTGCGCCGGCCCCGATACGACGTTGTGGCAACGATAGCAGACCTGCGTGGTGCGAAAGCTCGGATCGAATCGCGTCGGATGAGGCGCCACAGAATCGTCGAACGGACCCAGGATGACGCCGTCCCGGACATGACAGGCGGCACACGTGACGGCTTCCAGTTGATACTCGGGGTCGTACCGAGGGTTCGGCTCCTGGACCGCCTTCTCCACCCGCCCGCGCGGGATGTCTTTGATCAGCGTCGGCTGCTGATTCTCCAACGGAGTGTGGCAGTTCAAGCAAACCCAGATGTTGCGATCTTTTTTCCAGTAGGCCTGAAAGAACGGGTCTCGATAGGCAGAGGCGTGAATGCTCGATTTCCATTCCTCATAGATCTCGCGGTGGCATGTCCCGCAGGATTCCGCCCGCAAGCTGTCGAGGCCTTCGGGAACCTTCTGGTAAGGGATCGCCTGCGCGTAATCCGATCGAAGCCCGAAGATCACCACCGGCTTCACTTCGGTGTAATAGACATAGACCAGCGCAGCGGCCACGACTACAGTCAGGGCGATCGTTTTGGCTTTCCTCATGCGTCCAAGAGGGCGAGCAGATGGCGTTCGACTGAAGCGGAAAGAGCGGCAAGGTTATACCCGCCTTCAAGGCAGGAGAGAACCCGATTCCGACTGTGACGTCGCGCGATCGCAGTGACGATCCTGGTCAATCCGGCATAGCCCTCCTCGGTCAAGCCCATGCTGGCCAGTGGATCGTCCTTATGAGCGTCAAACCCGGCCGAGATGACGACGAAGTCCGGCTTGAACGCGTCCGCCGCGGGGACCAGCACCCGCTGAAACACGTCGAGATATTCTTGATCGCCTTCTCCCGCCGCCATGGGAACATTGATGGTCAGGCCTTCGCCCAGCCCTTTCCCCCGTTCCGTCGCGCGGCCGGTGCCCGGATAATGGGGATACTGGTGGGTGCTGAAGAAGAGCACCGACGGATCGTCGTAAAAACTGTGCTGCGTCCCGTTGCCGTGATGCACATCCCAATCGACGATCAGCACGCGGCCGATTCCGTGTTTGCGCTGCAGGTAGCGGGCGGCGATCGCCACGTTGTTGAATAGACAAAACCCCATCGCTCGATTGCTCTCTGCATGGTGCCCCGGCGGCCTGACGGCACAAAAGGCCTGGTCCACCTGCCCCGCCATGATCGCGTCCGCCGCGGTCAGCGCCCCCCCGGCCGCCAGATAGGCGGCGGCCAGCGAGCCCGGCGACATCGAGGTGTCCGGGTCCAGAGAAGCACGACCGCTCGACGGCGCCCGTGATTTCAAACCTGACATGTAGTCGCTCGTGTGGATCTGCATGATCCATTCATCGGCCGCGCTCACTGGTTCGATGTAAACCAGTCTCTTCAGCGTGCCGGTGGACTCGAGACGGTTCACGATGGCCCGAAGACGTTCCGGACTTTCTGGATGTCCCGGTCCCATGTCATGGTCGAGATAAGCCGGATGATAGACGAACCCGGTACGTCCCATAAAAAGCCTGCCGCGATATCCGTGACGCGCAAAGCGTCAAGAACGTCCTCTTTCCCGCTGCGCGTCACGGCTGTAAATCGTAACACGCCGGAAATGCGATAGACAACGAGCGCCGGGGCGTGGTACGGTGACTTCCGCGTCTTTCTGCGCTGATGAGGGAGGAGACAATCCTTGGCCAATCCTCGCATCGAACCGCTCAAGAAAGTGCTGGCGATCGACCCGGACGACGAGGTCGCATGGTTCGGGTTGGGAAAGGCCTACATGGAGGATCAGAACTGGGATGAAGCGGCTAACGCCTTGGAAAGTTGTCTCAAGGTGAAGCCGACCTACTCCGCCGCTTATTACGCGCTGGCCCAATCGCTCGCGAAGCTGGGACGCATCGAGGACTGCCGCAGGGTCTGTAATCAGGGAATCGCGGTCTCCACTACGAACGGCGATGCCATGGTTACCAAGAATCTGACCCTGCTGAAGGAAAGTCTAGGCTGACCCCCGCCCATCCATTGAACTTACAGCAACCGTGTTAGGGTTTCACGCTGCAACTCGCTCACAGGAAATCCCGCCCATGGATTGATAATCAGCGCGCGCACCCTTGGATAGGCCGACTGCTGACGCGAACGCTCCACCATCAGGACATTGGCGAGCCGGACGCCGGACTGCGACACCATCGGCTCCACCTCCCACAACGACAGCAGCACGGCGCTGAGATGAGGCAGCTTCGACAGGAGAAGGGTCACGGCCCCGGCCAGCAGCTTGAGATCGACTTCCTCGGCCTCATGTCCGCGTCCTCTCCGCAGTTCCGAGTCGCCGCGGGGCACCGACACGGCCAGCAGCACCGGCGCACAGTAATCGGCCAACTGCTTGGCCTTCTGCGCCACTCTGGCCAGGACCCGGTCGATCAGCCTTTTCCCGGCTGTATCCTTTTCATGTCCTTCCGCCGCCCCGCGATCCCGACGCGCGGGCGGCAAGAGCGACCGGCGTCGGAAAGCCTGGCCCACCATGGCGGTCACCTCGACAAACAGTCGTTCCTGCCCCACCACACACTCCAGATCGGCGGTTCTGGCCTGAGACTCTGGGAGGAATGACACCGAGGCATTGGCGCGGATCAGCAGCGTGGCCAATTCCAATTCCGCCAGGGCCGATTCCTGAACCCCCCGGTCCGCGCTTGCCAACCGATCGATCAATCGCGCCAGCCGGGCCCGGCTGGCGCGATCGCCGCACAATCGGTGTAACGACATCCAACGAGCCTCGACTTCTTTGGGAAGCCGCCCGGCCCGCACGGCACGAAGCGTCCGGCCGGACCGCCAGGCGTCGTCAGAGCAGTGCAGCGGATGACTCCGGCTCCGCCTCCATCGAACACGACGCATCGCATTGTTTCCTGAAGTCCCGCCACCGGTCATCGAGGATCGCTCCAGCGCTCAGTTGTCTCGAGTCCCCAACCATTCTGGATGCCCCGCGGCAATTGTGTCGTATAACTCGTCCAGCCACCGACCGGCGCAGCTCAGAATTTCGCGCACCAACGGCTCGGGCTGTCTTGTCCGTTTGATCGTCCATTGGCAGACATATTCTAATAAGGCTTCACGCTCGAATTGTCGCGAGGTCTGCGTCGCCAGCGCGGCCAGTTCCTCTAGGCCCGTACGGATGACCTCCGCCACGGTTTCCCGTGCGTACGACGTGCTGGCCGTCACGTATTGGACGGCGCGGTTGATTTCCTGCTCCGTCACGGAAGAATCCGCATCCCGACCGGTGATTCTAACATCGCCGCCGACTCTGTCAATGCGGCTGACGGCGAGGGGGCTCCTGACGTTCACCTGCTGACTGAAGCCGAGATTTCCGGCCGCCGCTTCGGCTATGATACGTCCGGCAATTGCAACGATCGTTGAGGGAATCCTTCATGTCTCTTGCCACTGCGCGCAAGCCGACTTCAACCAAGACTAAACACCCGAGCCTGGGACAGGTCCCGGATCGGTGGAACTTGTCGCATCTTGTCAGGGATCCGCTTCGGGATTTCGACCGGTTGATCGCCGAGTTGGACCGAAAGGTGACCGCTTTTGAGTCCTGGCGTGATCGGCTGAATCCTGCCATGTCGAATGAAGCCTTCCTTGAATTGCTCCGTCTCGACGAGGAGATTGTTGCAGGCTCATCGAAGCTGAGCGCTTATGCCTACCTCTGGTTTTCCGAAGACACGAAGAACCTGCCAGCCCGGTCGTTCAAGACCAAGGTGGAAGAACGGTTGGCGGCGTTCCAGAATCGCTTGCTCTTCTTCGAGCTCTGGTGGCAGGGCGTAGATGAAACGAACGCCGCCCGGTTGCTCGCCAGCTCCGGAGACTACCGCTATTACCTCCAAACCATCAGGCGTTTCACACCGCACACGCTGTCGGAGCCGGAGGAGAAAATTATCAACCTGAAAAACATCACCGGCCGGAGCGCGTTGAATACCCTCTACGAGGTGGTGACTAACGGATTCACCTTTACATTGACCGTCAAGGGCACACGCAAGACGCTCAACCGTGAAGAGTTGATGGCCTATGTACGGAGCCCGCTGCCGCGCCTGAGGGAAGCTGCTTATCGCGAACTCCACCGTGTCTTTGCGGCCAATCACGACCTGATTGGCGAGATGTATAAGACCCTAGTGAACGACTGGAAGACCGAAAATCTTCAGCTTCGCAAGTTTGCCACGCCGATTGCCAGCCGGAATCTGGGTAACGATGTGCCGGATGCCGCCATCTCCGCCCTGTTGTCGGTCTGCGCCAAGAACGCCGACGTCTTCCAGGAGTATTTCCGACTGAAGGCCCGCATCTGCAAGATCAAACCGATGACCCGTTACCACATTTACGCGCCATACCGGGTGGAACAGAAGCGGTTTCGCTACCCCGATGCCGTCCGGATGGTGCTGAATGTGTATCGCACGTTCTCGCCGAAGTTAGCCGACCTCGCCGAACGCGTGTTTCGCGACCATCACATCGACGCGAAGACCAGACCGAGTAAACTGAGCGGAGCGTACTGCTATAGCGTCGTACCTGGGCTCACTCCCTACGTGCTGCTGAACTTTACCGGGGAAGCCCGCGACATTGCCACCATGGCCCACGAATTGGGGCATGCGGTCCACGGTATGATGGCCGCCCACCACTCCGTGTTCACGTTCCACGCCACCTTGCCGCTCGCGGAAACCGCCTCGGTGTTTGGCGAACGAATTTTGTCGGACGCGCTGATTTCTCAAGAGCGAAACAAAGCTGCCCGGCAAAGCCTCTTGCTGTCTCAGCTCGACGACCTGTATGCCACCGTTCTTCGACAGGCTTACTTTGTCCTGTTTGAGCAGACCGCCCATGAGATGATCGCCAACGGCGCAACCGTCCAAGACTTGGCCGCCTCCTACCTTGAGGGATTGCGACGGCAATTCGGCAGAGCCGTGCGCGTCCCCGACGAGTTTCGCTGGGAATGGTTGACCATTCCCCATCTCTTCGCCAGTCCCTTTTATTGCTACGCGTACAGCTTTGGTAATTTATTGGTACTGGCGCTCTATCGGATGTACAAGGAGCAAGGCTCCGCCTTCATCCCTCGCTATCTAGCCCTCTTAGCGGCGGGAGGGTCAAAGAGCCCGCAAGAAATCCTTTCGGAGGTGGGTGTTGACATGGAGTCCGAGGCATTTTGGCAGTCGGGGTTCGAGACAATCAAGGATATCATCGAGCAACTTGACAGAATAGCCCCATAGTTTCAATATGTTACGGCAGCACGACACCGCCAGTGCCTGCAGGATCCTTTGCCTCGGACTCTGCCGGAGTGGGGCAAAATTTACGCTTGACGGAAGAGGAAAGAGTTTGTACAATGGGCTTAGTTGATAACAGTTATCATAATCGTTTTTTTACAGACATTCACCTGCTTCGAGGCTTACACATGTATGTCTGTCTCTGCAAAGGCCTCACCGAATCGGATGTGCGGGCGGCCGGGCGAGCCGGCGCGGTCACGCCCTGCCAGTTGATTGAGACCTTTGGACTGAAGAAAAACGGCTGCTGCGGTCGTTGCGCCAAGAATATCCACGAATTCGTTTCGCTGGCGACAAGCCATCTCGTCACTCCCTGTCGCAACTCGGCAACGCCCACCTCCTAGCCTACTGGCGTTCTTTATGTTCCCGAGAGATACGGTTTGCTCCTTGTCTGCGTCGGTCGCTCGACTCCGGCTTGGAAACAATGGGAGAGTCGTCGTCTCCTCATGGTGAGAAGCAGCAGGGAACGGCAAGGGTAGAATGGTTATTGCGCCATTCCTCGCTTCACGACCGCTGTGACTTCTGCAACGCGCCGACCGAGGGCTCTTGCGGCGGCCAGTTCGTTCTGATCGATACCCGGACTCTCTCCTTCGGTCGTTGCTGAGGCGCCGAACGCCCCGCCCCCGCTGACCACGATCATCTGATTGCCCAACATGGCGGCCAGAATGGTCAGCATGGTGACCTCCTTGCCCGATGAAATCTGTCCGCCGGTCGCAAAGGCGGCCCCCACTTTGTTGCGCATCTTGAACTCCGGAAAGACGCCGAACTTCAACTGCCAATTGTCGAAGAAGGTCTTCACCTCTCCGGCCATATTCGACCAATAGACGGGCGAGCCGACGACGACGGCATCGGAGGAAAAGAGATCATCGGCGGTGACCAGTCCCACGCGCTTCAGCACGACAAACGTTCCCGGAACACTCTTCGCCCCCTCGCTGACCGCTTCGGCCATTTTCTCGGTGTTTCCGGTCGTGGAATGATACGCGACCAGCACCTTGACCGATGGTGTTGCCGTCTCGGCCGCCTCGACACGACCGCCAAGAGCGACGGCAGTTATCGCCAAGACAACCAATCCGATTGGTGAACGCATGCGGGATCCTCCACAGCAACTGCGATCGATTAGACGGGAACAGCGAATAGGAAACACGACGCGGAATTCGGAAGAGACGAGCGCACATTGGCGGCTGACGGACAGGTTGACTACGTTGGCCGAGTACCAGTTTAATACCGGATGGTCTCTTCGTCCATGTGCTCTTCGACGGAAATCTCGGTCAATGAGCCGCGATATTCGCACTTGTGGCAACGAATCCGCCACTCCTCAAGCCACTTCTCCTGGACATAGGATTGGTTGCACTTGGGACAGACAAACACGCCTTTCTTATAGAGGACCCTGCGTTTCTCCTTCATGCCGCCCCTCCCTTCTCCTGCGCAGACGTCGCCCGGACAGGATGGCACAGGAGTCGATGGGATTGCAAGGCAGCGTGCGATGGTCTTCAACTTGACAGTTAAAAGACGCGCCGACTAGGATGCACACATGCGTCTTCGTCGCTCCTGTGCACCTACCCGTCACCGCCGGTTTATTCTCGCGTTGAACCGCGCCATCTTTTCCTCGCTGGCGATTCCCGGTTTCGCCGCATGGGCTGTTCTTTCTCCGGCTTCCGCACAAGAAGGTCTCATTCCCGTGAAAACGCCGGGCGGCGCGATCATCTATGCGGAGCTCGCCGATACGACCGAGAAGCGGGCACGCGGACTCATGTTCCGAAACAGCCTGGCTCAAGACCGTGGCATGCTGTTTACGTTCGCCGAGCCTAAGCCGTGGACCTTCTGGATGAAGAACACCAAGGTCCCGCTGGACATCATCTGGCTGGACGGCAAGAAACGTATCGTTCACATCGAGCGAAACGTGCCGATCTGCACGCGCACCGACGACTCCTGTCCCCAGTACCAACCGACCGAAGACGCGATGTACGTGCTGGAGATCGCCAGCGGGATGGCCGATACCTTGAAGCTGCAGCGCGGCGCCACGCTGCAGTTCCCATGAGTTAGACGGTCGTTCCGCCCCACAGAAACCGCCGAATGCGCTCGGTCAAGGACCGCGTCTGATTCGCCACCGCGACGGTGGCGCCTTCTCGGGCGAGTTGCTCCTTGGCGGCGGCAGTCGCCAGTTGGCGGCGAGCGACCACTTCGCCGATCCGGTCGATCACTCGGCCGTCCTCTTGCGTCACCCGGCTGAGTCCTTGCTTGCCGACGACCACGACTCGTAGCGGCGTCGCCGCCACAACCGTCGCCGAACGGGGCTCTCCTGTCAGCAGCGACATTTCCCCAAAAAACTGGCCTTTCTGTAGCGTGGCCACCGTCATGCTTCGACCATCTTGCTGGACACGGACCTCGGCTGTTCCGTCCAGAATGATGTAGAGTTCCTGACCGGCTTCACCCTGCCGGACCACCCGCTCACCGGGCAAGAATTTCTGGATCGTCGCGTCTTGGGCCAAGACCTCGATTTGTTCGGGAGCCAGCACCGCCAAAAAATCCACGGCGGCGAGATGGCTGACGATCTGATCCGACCGCCGCGCCATTTGTTCCGGCGCCGCCCCGGTCGAGGCGTGGACCACGCGCTGCGGGAATGGAATCTCGATGCCGTTCCGCTGAAACGCGTTCCACACATAGGACCGCACCTGACTCTCGATCAAGGGGTGTAGAGAGTAGTCGTTGACCGAAAATCGCAGCCGATATTGCACGCCGGAATCGTTGAACGAGGACACCAGCGCAACCGGTTTGGGCTCAGGCAAGACCCCCTCCACAGCCAAGGCGGCTTCAACCAGCACGGCGCATACCTGGCTGGGGGGAGTGTGATAGGCGGCCTCGACCGTCACCGAGCAGATGTGCGTCGTTGTGGGGCGACTGTAGTTGATCAGACCGGCCTGAATCACCGTATTGTTGGGCAAAGCGACATGATCGTGCTCGCGCGTCAGCAGCGTGAGATGGCCGAATCCGATGTCGGTCACCACCCCCTCACGGTCGAGCACGGAAATCCAATCGCCCACCCGCACCATCTTTCCCAACGCAATTCCTGAAAAGAACCGCACCAATGTGTCCCGAAGCGCGACGCCCACCACGGCGGTGGCGACCGTGGGCAACGCCACCAGCGCGATGACGTTGATATTCATCACCAGCCGTAGAATCACGAGGGTGGCGGCCGTCAGTCCCGTGAAGAGAATCAGCGTTCGCACGACATCGGGAATGTAGGTCCCCTTCCGACCGATCAGGTAATCCCCGATGATGAACAGATCGATCGCTTTCAGCAAAAGAAACGAAGCGCCGCAGTAGGCTCCTACCTCTATCCAGTTGAGGACGGTCTGTGGAGGCGAAGGTGCCACGCCGCTGGAGAACACCAGCGCCGCGTCAGCCAGCACCGCCGTGATGCCGGCGCCAATGAAGATCGCCGGGGGAAGCGTCTTCTCCCGCCTGCGCGCGAGGTAGGCGAGACCGACGACGACTGCGATCACGCCGACGGTTGTGAGAATGATTTTGACGAGCACAAGTCCAAGGCTCATGGTTGGCTTATCCCGCCAGGCTCCGATCGAGATCCTCGGCGAAGGACCAGACTGGTGCAGCTCACCGCTCCTGCCATGCTCGGACACGCCTGGCGGTAATGACGCCGTCCACCCGTTCGATGGCTTTCAGCACCCGGCTGAGATGGGCGGTATCTGTAACTTCGATCACGAAATCCAATACCGCCTTCCGATCTTCGCGCGTCGTGATTTCAGCCCGGCTGATGTTGGCCTGGCACTCCGCGATCGACGACGAGACATTCGCCAATACGCCGGTCTTGTCTATGGCGATGACCGACACCTTGACTGCATGTGTGCCGGTCGCGGTTGTATCCCATTCCACTTCCACCAACCGATCTCTGTCGTAATCCAGCGCCTCGAGATTGGGACAATCCACCGTATGGATCGTCAGTCCCCGACCACGGGTAATGTAGCCAAGAATGCGATCCCCGGGAACCGGATTGCAGCAACGTGAAAGCTGCATAAGCAAATCCCGCGCGCCCTTGACCTTGACGCCTTTGTCGTCGGCTTTCCCGGCGACCGGCTTCGACACCGGCGGCCCTTCCGCTTGCGCGAGGGTCTCGGTCTCCGCGGAGGACGGGAGCAGCTTGCTCACCACCTGTGCGGTCGCCAGGTGCCCGTATCCGACCGCCGCAGCCAGCTCGTCCGTCGTTTCAAATCCGGCCTGTCGGGCCACTTCCGACAACTGCTCCGATTTGAACATCTGCGCCGGCGCCAAACCGTGCCGGCGGAATTCCGCCTCCAGCAGCCGCCGGCCAATCTCGACGCTGCGTTTTTGCTCCTCGGCTTTGAGCCAATGCTTGATCTTCGTCTTGGCGCGCGACGTGCGGACGAACTTGAGCCAATCCTTGTGCGGTGTCTGGCTGGGCGAGGTGAGGATCTCGACGGTGTCTCCACTGGTCAACTGATGTTTGAGCGGAACAATTTTGCCATTGACCTTGGCGCCGACGCAGTGATCTCCGATTTCCGTATGGATGGCGTAGGCGAAGTCGACTGGCGTCGAACCTTTCGGCAACTCCTTCACCATGCCTTTCGGGGTGAAGACATAAACGACATCGTGGAACAAGTCCAGCTTGACGGAGTCCATGAATTGCCGATTGTCCGGCAGGTCCTGATGCCACTCCACGAACTGTCGCAACCAACTGAAGACCTTGCTGTCGCGCTCGTCGATCCGACCCTGTTCCTTGTACCGCCAATGCGCCGCGATCCCGTACTCCGCCACGCGATGCATCTCCTCGGTGCGGATCTGAAATTCCACGTGCTCCCCCTTCGGTCCGACGACCGTCGTATGGAGCGACTGATACAGGTTGGACTTCGGAATCGCGATATAATCTTTGAATCGGCCTGGAACCGGGCGCCAGAGCGAGTGAATCACCCCCAACAGCGCGTAACAGTTCATTTTGGTGTCGGTGATGATGCGGAGCGCCGTCAGATCGTAGACCTCCTCGAACGAGATCGATTGTTTCTCCATTTTCTGATAGACCCCGTAGAGGTGTTTCGGCCGGCCGTACACCTCGCCCGGCAGACCGGCGTCCGCCATGGCTTTCTTCACGAGCTGGATCACTTCGTCGATGTATTGCTGGCGATCTTCATCGCGTTTGGCCACCCGCACCCGGAGCGTTTCATACACATCCGGTTTGAGATGCTTGAGACACAAGTCTTCGAGTTCGTTCTTGATCCAACCGATTCCCAGCCGGTTGGCCAACGGCGCGTAGATCTCCAGGGTCTCCTGGGCGATCTGCCGGCGCTTGGGCTCGCTCAAGTATTCCAGCGTCCGCATGTTGTGGAGTCGGTCTGCGAGCTTGATGAGAACGACACGGATGTCGTCCGCCATCGACAACACCATCTTGCGAAAGTTCTCGGCCTGCTTCTCCTCGTAGTTCCGGAAGGAAATCTTCCCGATCTTGGTCACGCCGTCGACAAGATGGACCACTTCTTTCCCGAATTCCTGTTCCAGTTCTTCGGGAGTCGCCAAGGTATCTTCAAGCGTGTCATGGAGCAGACCGGCGACCACGGCGGCCACGTCGGTCTTGAGCGCAGTCAGCACCCCGGCCACGGCCAAAGGGTGATGGAGATACGGCTCGCCGGACCGCCGCGTTTGGCCCTCGTGCGCTTTCGCGGAGAACGCGTAGGCTTTCCGCACGAGCGACATATCCGCGTCGGCGTGATACCCTTTCAGCCGCTCGATCAACTGTTCGATATCTGTAATCGTCTCAAACGGCATCGTGGCGCTCACATCGTCTGACTGGCCTTGACATCCCTGATCCGCAACTGAATACGGTCCAGCCCGTTCCATCGATTGAGTTCCGGCACGAAAGCCAGGTCGACGGGCTGTCGTTGTGAAAGGCCGAGAGCGGCCAGCGAGCCCATGCGGAATCCGATACCGTCGAAGGGAAACGACGTTCCCTGGCGAACGGTCAGCTTGAGATGCCCCTCGCCCACAACCCGCGCGTCCAGGATCGCCAGATTGCGCACAGCCAGCGTCGGCTCCGGATTTCCCGCACCGAAGGGATGGAGGGAGCCCAATTCCCGCACCAACCGCACATCGACCTCGTTCAACCGCACCTCGGCATCCAGATGGAGAGTCGGATGCGGCGGCTCCTTTCCCGACCAGTCGGCCGCCAGTTCACAGAATCTCTCACGGAAGGCGGGAAGACGTGTTTCTCTGACCGTCAGCCCGGCCGCGCTTGGGTGGCCGCCGAATCCATCCAGCAGATCGCGACACGCGGCGAGCGCCCGATAGAGATCGAAGCCGGGCACCGTTCTGGCCGACCCCTTCCCAATTCCCTGCCTGTCCACCGCGATCACGATCGCCGGGCGATGGAAGCGTTCAACCAAGCGGGCCGCGACGATCCCAACCACGCCGAGATGCCAATTCGGCGAAGCAACCACAAGGGCCGGCGCGTCGGCTCCTTCGCCGACCGAGGCCAACGCCTCGGCCATCATGCGCTCCTCAATCTCTTGGCGCTCCCGGTTGAGCCGTTCCAATTCTTCAGCCAGTTGCTTCGCTTCAAGTTCGGACTCCGTCGTCAACAACCGGACGCTCGTGAGCGCATGAGCCAACCGTCCAGCCGCGTTGATACGGGGGGCGAGCCGAAAGGCGACGGCGTCGGCGGTACAGTCCAGATCGACGCTGGCCGTCTGCTTAAGCGCTCTGATGCCGCAACGAGCGCCGCGCGTAATCTGAACCAACCCCTCGCGGACGAACCCGCGATTTTCATCTTGCAACGGCACGACATCTGCCACAGTGGAGAGGGCCACCAGGTCCATCATGGACTCGAGCGCCACATCGCCGCCGTATTTTTGTTCGTACGCTTGCACGACCTTCCACGCAAGCGCGCCGGAACACAGCCCTTTGAAGGGGTAACTTGAATCACGCCGGTGAGGATTGAGGATGGCCAGAGCCGGTGGCATCACCCCGTCGGTTTGATGGTGATCGGTTACCACGACATCCAGCCCCAAAGCCTGGGCCGTTGCAATTTCGCGATGCGAGGTGGTTCCACAGTCCGCCGTCACGACCAGCCCCACGCTTGCCTGCCGGAGTTGGCGCAGCGCCGCTTCATTGAGTCCGTAGCCTTCCCGAAGACGGTGTGGGATGTAAACCAGCGCTGTCCCGCCGAGTGATCGAAAAAAGGTCAGATACAGGCTCGTGGCCGAGATGCCGTCGACATCGTAGTCGCCGTAAAAGCAGACCTTTTCGCCGTTGACCGCCGCCTGATGCAGCCGGTCCACGGCCCGCTCCATGTCCGGCAAGAGAAAGGGATCGTGAAGCATCTGATGCGTACTGGACGAGAGCCAACGGCTGGCTTCATGGGGCGTCGCCACGCCGCGAGCGAGGAGCACGGACGCGGTCACAGGAGAGATCGAGAGCGCACGAGCCAACGCGGCTCGCTGCGTCTGGCAGACATCCCTGAACACCCACCGTTTCTGGCGCATTGCGCATCTCCAAAAGCGAACAGGTTTCCCGCTCGCAACCCTCTGAGAACTAAAGGGAATAGCACAGGAATAGTATAGAGAGCAGGAGGCTTTGTCAAACCAGCCGAAAGACCGAGCGTCGGTGCAACTTAGGGGGAATTTCCAATCTTCCTGATGCCCCTCTGAGAACACACCCGACACGTGAAAATGACTTCGAAGAATGGAGCGGTCGGCCAGAACGAGATCGGATAAACTGAAGGAGCAGCGGAAAGCGATGGTAGGAGCTTTTCCGGGGCGAGCGGGTTATTCTCCTCCTTTCTGGACGTAGTTCTTCACGAATTCCTCCGCGTTTTCTTCGAGCACGTCATCGATTTCATCGACCAGCTTGTCGATGTCCTCTTTGAGTTTCTTGCCAGCTTCGACGACTTTAGGATTCGGTTTGACCTCGTCCTTCGCCTGCGGTTCCCTTTTGGTGGATTCCGGTCTCCTCTCTTGTTTCTCCATAGGAGCACCTCCCACGCTCCTGCGGAACAGCATCCGACGCGGTTCCGAACAGGATGCAAATCTGATGAGTCACCATACTCCAGCGCTGTTCAATCCGTCAAGCCGATTCCTTCCTTCTCGGCGTGCTCGTCTCGTTTTCGTCAACCCACAAGCAGGGCCACAATCAATAGCGCCACGATGTTGATGACTTTGATCATTGGATTGATCGCCGGGCCAGCCGTATCCTTGTAGGGATCGCCGACTGTGTCGCCGGTCACCGCAGCCTTGTGCGTCTCGCTGCCCTTTTTGCCTTGTTCTTCAATGTACTTCTTCGCGTTATCCCAGGCCCCTCCTCCACTCGTCATGGAAATGGCGACGAATAGCCCTGTGACGATGCTGCCGACCAAGACCCCGCCAAGCGCTTGAGGCCCCAGGATCGCACCGACCAGAATCGGGGACACCACGGGGATCAAGCCGGGCACCATCATCTTTCGGATCGCGGCTTGGGTGACGATGTCGACGCACGTGCCGTATTCGGGTTTCGCTGTCCCTTCCATAATCCCTTTGATGGTCCGGAATTGGCGGCGCACTTCCTCGACCACCAGACCGCCTGCTTGCCCGACCGCTTTCATGCACATCGCCCCGAACAAAAACGGCAACATGCCGCCCAGGAACAACCCGACCAACACGGACGGATTCGAGAGATCAAAGCTGCTGGACTGGCTTTCTGCTTCTACGGCTCGGGCGTACTCCGCAAAGAGCACCACCGCCGCCAAACCGGCCGACCCGATGGCATACCCCTTGGTCACTGCCTTGGTGGTATTGCCCACTGCGTCGAGCGGATCGGTAATGTTGCGCACATCCTTGCCAAGATGCGCCATCTCTGCGATGCCGCCCGCATTGTCGGTGATCGGGCCGAACGCGTCGATCGCGACCACGATCCCCGCCATCGATAACATGGACACAGCCGCTACGGCGACGCCATACAGTCCGCCGGCTGTCGCGCCGCCGCACACCCAGTAGCTCGCCAAAATCGCGGCGGCGATGACGACGACCGGCCAGGCTGTCGCCTGCATGCCGACCGCCAGCCCGGCGATGATATTGGTTGCATGGCCCGTTTCGCTGGCTTTGGCAATCTCTTGAACCGGTGAAAAACTCTTGGACGTGTAATAGTCGGTGATGAAGACCATCGCCAGGGTGACGACGAGTCCCAACAGCGCCGCCACGTAGTAGCTTGCGCCGCTCACACCGCCTATGCCGTCCATCAACATGAAGGTGATCGGATAGAACGCGACCGCTGCGATCCCGCCGGCCACGAACAATCCCTTGTACAGCGCCGACATGATGCCGCCGCCGGTTCCGACTTTGACGAAGAGGATCCCAATGATCGTCGCGAGGATCGTCATCGCGCCCAGCGCCAACGGATAGAGGATCGGCTCAGTCTGTCCCTTGAACATTGTAAAAGCCAACACCATGGCCGCCACCGTCGTCACAGCATAGGTCTCAAAGAGATCCGCCGCCATACCGGCGCAGTCGCCTACGTTGTCACCGACATTGTCAGCGATGACCGCCGGATTGCGAGGATCGTCTTCCGGGATGCCCGCCTCAACTTTTCCGACGAGGTCCGCGCCCACGTCCGCCGCTTTGGTGTAAATTCCTCCGCCGACCCGAGCGAAGACAGAAATGAGACTTCCTCCGAAACCCAGGCTCAGCAGCGCATGCACCGCTTTTTCCTGACCAGCGATCGCCGATGCGATTGCGTAAAAACCGGTTACCGCCAGCAGGCCCAACCCGATCAACAACAGCCCTGTGACCGCCCCACCACGAAACGCGACGGTCAACGCGGCATTCAGGCCATTGTGGGCCGCTTGCGCCGTTCGCACGTTCGCCCGCACCGCGATGTTCATCCCCACATAGCCCGCCGTTGCCGATGCAGCCGCGCCGATCAGAAACCCGACCGCTGTGAGGAGACCGAACTTGTCTGACCAGAATCCAGCCGCCCACAACACGACGAACAACCCCGCCGCGACCATGCCGACCGTCCGATATTGCCGGTTCAGATACGCCGCTGCGCCTTCCTGAATAGCCTGCGCAATCCGCTGCATTTCCGCGTTGCCCGCATGGAGTTTGAAGATCCAGAATGTTAAATAGAGCCCGTAGGCGATTCCGGCCGCCGCCGCGGCGACGGCGAAGATCACGACTGCTGATGCGCTGTCCACCGAATGATCCTCCTGGTTATGGGGTCATGAGAATCCTGCTCCGATCTGCGTCGCCGACGGGGAGCCTTCACCGCTGAGGAAGCATTGCCGACTCGGGCGGGATCGATTTTCCGTCGAAGGAAGTACGAAAAGCGGCGTCATTCTATACAGAGCGAGACAAATGATCAAGAACAAAGGGGAAAGTCGGCCTGTTTGCGGGACGAAGAGAAAGTCTGTTATAGTCCGCGCTTCGGAGGAGCCAATCGATGGGTATCGAGCCGAATTACATCATCGTGGAAGGACAGACCTTCAAACAGCACAAGCTCTCGCTCGACAACCATGTGTTCAAGAACTGCACGCTCGATGACTGTGAGATTTACTACAGCGGAGGGCCTTATGAATTGATCGACACTCACATCACCAATTCCCGCTTGATCCTCAACCAACCCGCCAAAAATATCTACTCGGCGATTCAAATTTTCAAAATGAAATCGCCCGGATCGTCGATTATAGCCGACTGAACGCTCTGCCTAGTCGATTTTGACCAACGGGATGTTCTGCGTCAACTTGACGATCGGGATCGGCTGGAAAACGGGGTCTTGGGCGCCTTTGGGAGATTCCGCCTCGATTCGCTGTAAGAACGCGGGCGGACCGGTCACCGGCGCGTAGTTCAGCGCCACCTCGATGTCGAAGCTCTTGGTATCCTTGGGCGTCGGGAAGGTGAACGTCTCCACCCGGATCTCTTCCGGTTTCAGCACCGTGTCTTCCAATACCTTGACCGCCTTGAAATCGAACACCGTCTTCTCGCCTTTGGCATCCGCATACGTCCGCCCATAGACTCGCTGCTCGCTGAAGACGGTTTTGAGATTCTTGCCTTTGATCACAAAATCCAGGACGACGCTTGCCCAGGCGGGATGGGTCGTCGGCAGATTATGCGGCACCAGGCTCTGCACCGTGACCTTGACAGTAGTCTTGTCGCCTTTCACGTCCGCCGACACATCCAGCTTGGCGGCCTCTTGGCGAAGTTTTCCGATCCGGCCCGGAAAGGTATGATTCGCGACCCTACGCTTGCTTTCGCCGTTGGCGGATTCCCCAATCTGTTCCGGCATATGGCAAGTTTGGCATTCCTTTCCCGATTTGACCGCCTTGCTCTGATCCCAATTGCCCAACAAGTCGTTGCTTTTACCGAGGTTCGCGGCGGTAGGAACCGCCTGGTGGCAATTCAGGCAGAGATCGGACTTGCGGAACAAATCCAATTCCATGGATTGGTGCGCCAGATTTTGGACGAAATCTTTGTAAGGGCCGTAGAGTGTTTTCCCCGGTTCGTATTTGGGGACCGGCGGATGGCTGCTCCGATCGACCTGTTTGATCAGGTGGCATTGGGCGCAGCCGACTCCGTCGATCGTCGGATCGCCGGATTGCACCTGGGTGATGAACATCTGCGCCGAATCCGCAAACTCCCGTACGTGCGGGGCATGACAACGGAAGCACAGCGCTTTGTCTTTGCCTCCGGAAAACGCCAGATATTCATCCAAAGCAGCTCGGAAGGCCGGAGAATGAATGGACCTCGAGAGAGGCGACGTTTCCCATTCTTCAAAGACTCGTTCGTGGCAGCGTTTGCACTTATTGGAATTGGGGAACACCTTCTCGATGGCCGCCTGCGACTTGACGGAATCCTGCGCGACGCCGAGATCGGCTGCGTTGCCGGCCACCAAAGCGCCCAGGAACGCCGCGCCAGCGGCGACCAGTCGCGCTACACTCCTGTTCGGAATCACCGTGATCCCCCTTCTTCGGTCGAGCGTTCGTGGAACTATCTTTCTAGCTTTGTCGGATGCGGCGCGACCTAGAGCGATTTCGTCCTGAACGTCAGCACGCGTGGCTGCGTGTATTCCTTTATGATTTTGAGGGCCGCCGCCCGGTCCTGATCGTTGGCCAAGGTCGCGAGGTATCGTTCCTTCAGTTCGGGCGCAGGTTCGGGAATCAGCGCGTAGGTCAACACTGCTTCCACGCTGGCCGGCGTCGCACCGCCTGGGATCGTCAATGAAAACGGCACCCGCCGGGTCGTGCCTCCCTTGACGAAAGGATCGGGAATCGGCCCGCGCAGGATCTGCTCATAGGGCAATCCGAATTTCTTGACTTCCTCGGCCAGCACCAATCCTTTCGGATCCTTGACAGTGATCGTCACGAAGAATTGCTTCAGGACCGGGTCTCCATCAGGAAAACTGTGCGGCAGGCTCCCGACTCTCACCAGGACCGTTCCTTCCACGGCCGTTGCGGACTTGATGGCTTCGATATCAACCCGCGGCATCCATTCGGCCTGCAAGTTGCGATTCTTGAGCAGGATGCCGGGAATCACCACACCTCTGAACCAGTGGCGGCCGATGGCGCGTGTCATGGCGCCACGCTTGGAGGTCGAGCTGCCGGTGGACGGCTCCATGTGACAATCCTGGCAAATGGTACCCTGAAGAATCTCCCCGGGAAGATCGCGCCGGGTCACATCTTTGACCTTGTCGAAATGACAGGCGGCGCAGTAATTGGCCCCTCTGTAGAGATCGGATTGACTGGCCGGATGGACCAGGTTCTCCTCCGGATCCGCGTACGGTCCGTAGAGCACCTTTCCCGGTTGAACCTTGAATGTCGGCGGGGGGCCCGGGTTTTTCTCCATCGAATTGATTAGATGACAGGAGGCGCATCCGATCCCTTCCACTTCCACTTTTCCCGACAGAATCTGGTCAACGATCTTGTCGGCATGTTGCGGGAACACCGTCACCGCAGGCGCGTGACAAGACAGACACCGGGCACGCTCCTCGGCCGTCGGGTTGGTCTGCATCCATACACCCAGCACCGTCCTGAACACCGGCGACTCAAAAGACGTGCCGTGCAACAACGCCGCATCGACCCGTCCAAACGTCTTCAGATCGGGCGTCTGCTCGCGCATGCCTTTCCACTCTTCAAAATGCCGGTCATGGCACTGCTTGCAATCTTCCGAACGGATGAAAATCTTCTCGATCTCGGCCACCCAGTCGCTGGGCGTCTCGGGAGCTTGTCCGTCGGCTTTCTGCGCCACGGCCCTTCCGTGATGGAAGGCATTCACACCGACGACAAGCGCCAGCAGCGTGCCGACCGCCAGTTTGTTTATCAGTCTCATGTCGCGCTCTCCGACCGCCTGCCGTTGACCGGCTTCAATCCCGCTTGCATCCGACAAAATGAAAATTGAGAATGCCCCCGACGCCTTGATTATCGGGGTCGGCCGGCTCGTAGGTGCCGACCGTGAAGTTACAGGTAGGAATGGCGCGTTTGAGGGCGAGGCCGAAATCCTTCAAGGTCCGGACTTCCACTTTGTCGATTTCCTTGATCACCGCCCGCACCTTGATACCGGCCAGATCCGCGGGAGTCCCGCCGATCACTTCGAAGACTACCACCCCTTCCGCTTTCTGCAGCTTCAATTCTTTACGTATCTCTTCATCGACCGGTCCGACCACGATACCGAATTCTTCGCCGATCTTGAGGGCTTCTTCCTCGGTCATCTCTCCGTCGGTCGTGGCCCTCACCGGTGCCGGAGAGAAGCTACCGCTGAACCAACCCGCGATCAGGCAGACGAACATAAAAAAAGCCCTGCCGAGGAGGAGGGCTTTTTGTCCAGCCGGCCGATGGGTGGTCCCGCCAACCTCCAAGTCGTCCACTCCAATGCTTATGCTCGATTCCTGAAACGTGACAGTAAATCCGTTCGTCGGCCCTTGCCGATCCAGGACCGATCCAAGGACAGCTATAGCTTTACCGGATCAATCGACAACTGAAACCACGGCGCCACCGCCTTCTGCCCGTTCCGCTCTTTGTTCTCCCCGTTCCATACCGCGAACGCGATGGCTTGCATCCGGCCCGGAATCAGTTTGGCTTCGTTTTCCTGCTCTTCGGTCGAAAGCGGGCGCCTGATCACGACGTGCCACACCCCGTCCTTCCATGTCGCCTTGCCTTGGACCCGCCCTTGCTTCTCTTTGGTCGTCAGTGTGCTGAATCCGCCGCCGATCAGGTCTTCCACCGAAGAAACCCGTCTCGGAATCACTTCAAACCGCCGGACTTCGCCGCTTTGTTTTTCCGCAGCCCTGGCGGCCCGTCGATCGATGTCGCTCTGCCAATCGGCTTTCCAATGCCAGATGTTGATGTAATGATCCAATTGACCCATGCAGAAGAAGGCCGGGGCATCTCCGAGCGGCAACCCTACCGCGACCCCGTCGCGGAACGTGCCCGGCGTCAGTCGGTCGTTCTTCGTGTTGTCCTGCCACTCCAACAGAAAGGCGATATCCTTTCCGTTGTGGACAGAGCGCACCACCAGCGCCCTCGCGGTCGGCTCGGGCCACACCGGCCGCGTGATGATCTGCCCGCTAAGCGGCAGCGTCATCGGCGGAATCTTGTTCCACGCCGGATCTTCTGGAGCGGTGGGAATCTCACCGTCGATCAAATGGGAACGGATGATCATCCCCTCGGAACTCACGACCGGAATGCCGAGCCCTCCAAGCACAAACGCGCTCACCAGGACGAGGCACAGCAGACACAACCCGAAAGGATGGGCGGTCCACAACCGGATCATTCTCGCCATTGCGCAGTCTCGACAACCGTCAATGGACAACCGCGTGTATAGAGACAAGATTCGCCTCTACCACAATCGTGTACGGCGGATCTTATTCTCTCCCCGCTCGCAGATATACAAATACCCCTGGGAATCGAGCGCCAAGCCGACGGGGGAGTTGACGACCGCCTCGATCGCCGACAGTCCATCGCCGTGCTTGAGCGCGCCGGCCGCTTCTTTCGCCACGAACCGGGCGGCGCCGCATCCGCCCATATTCTTGTCTTCATAGCCGCTGTCGCCATTACCCGCGACCGTGGTAAGTATCCCGGTCTTGGCATCCACTCTGCGGACGCGATGGTTCATCGTATCAGAAATGTACATATTCCCCCATGGATCGAACACCACCGCCTCGGGGGCGTGCAGCATGGATCGGTTCGCCGGCTTACCGTCCCCGTCGAACCCGTAGCGGCAGACTCCGGCGACCGTCGAGATGATGCCCGTACCTCGGTCGATCTTGCGCACCCGGTTGCTGCCCTTATCCACCACATAGACATGCCCTTCCTGATCCACAGCGATTCCGACGATGTCATACAACTTCGCCTCCAGCGCCGGCTTTCCGTCATCCAGATAAGGCGAAAGATCCAGGCCGTCCGAGCAAACCGGCATCAGCCAGCCATGATCGTCGCTAAAATCGATCCCGATCGCATCGCCGGAGAGGACCACGAGGTTTTTGGCGACAAGCGGCTGCTCCCGAGCGTCGTCTTCAGCCGACCAGGTGCCGGCAATGGTCGTCACCATTCCGGTCCGGGGATCGTACCGGCGGATACGGTGCGCCTGCGTATCTGCGATGTACATCACATCGTCCGCGTCGAACGCGATGGCGGCGGGCCACGTCAGATTGACTTCTAGGGCCGGACCGTCGCCATTGAATCCGTGCTGCCCGGTGCCGACCACGGTCGTGATGATTCCGGTCTCATGATCGACTTTTCGGATCCGGTTGCTGCCGGAATCGCAGATGTACAGATCGTTCCGAGAATCGAACGCGACATCGAGCGGCAGATACAGGCCAGCTTCCCCGCAGGGGCCGGAATCGCCGCTGTAGCAGGTTTCGCCGATCCCCGCATAGTTATGCACCGTGCCTTCGAGCAGATTGATACGCCGGACCCGGTCCGACCCGGACTCGGCAAAGTACAGCCATTTCTCTTCTTTATCCAAAGCGGCATGGTGAGGAAGGGGAATCCCGGCCTTCACGGCCTTCTTGCCGTCACCGGTGCTGCGCGCTTTGCCGTTTCCGGCGAACGTTTCGATGTACCCGATGGCCAATTGTTGAACGTCGGTTTCCATCACACGCCCACGCTTGTATGCCCTCCAGACTTCGTCATCGTATCTCTTCTCCTATGCATGAGACGGCGGCGTGACGGTCGCGGTAGGCTGTTCGGTCACCGGATCAGCGGAAGCGGGTTGGGCCGGCAGCGGAGCAGCTTGCACCTGCGGAGCAGCAACCTGCTGAACCTGTGGCTGGGCCTGCGCTTCGGCTTCGATTTGGTCCGCCTCGTGAACGGATTTCTTGAAGCCCTTGATCGCTTTGCCGAGCCCCTCGCCGAGTTGAGGCAATTTCCCGGCTCCGAAAATGATCAACACGATAAACAGAATTAGAATCAGCTCGGTAAACCCGATACTTCCAAACATGATGTGCGTCTCCTTCGTGAGGATTCGATCAAGTTGCCCCCATGTCTTTCGTCCGCTTCGCGAACCGCTCCTTCAACCGCTGCCTGGCCTGCTCCGCCAGCTCGAACATTTTGCACTTGTCGTAGACGCTGATCAGATTGTAATACGCAAGCGGCTCGTCCGGATTGTGTTCGACCGCACTCTCCATGACCTTGATCGCCAGGTCGGCCTTCTTGTGATTCAGCGCGATCTCCATGAGCTTGAAGCTCGATTCGAGATGCTTCGGGTCGAGTTCCAACACGCGGAGATAGCACTGCATCGCCATTTCCATCGTGTTGTAATCCGACACCTGAGGGTTATCGAGTTCTACATAGACCCCCGCCAGGTTGTACCACGCGATCGGATCTTCAGGTGTGATTTCCACCAGCTTCTCGAAATATTTCTTGGCCTCCATGTACTGCCGTTTTTCGGCATGAACGCGGCCGAGATTGAAGAGGGCGAGCACGTCGCTGCCGTGAATCTCGAGCGCCTGCTTGAATTGCGCCTCGGCTTCTTCCATCATGCCTTTGGTAGCGTAGATCGTCCCGAGATTGGAGTAGTACATGGCCAGCGATCGGTTCATCTCGGCCCGCAGCCCTTCGGCCATCTCGATGGATTTTTTCACTTCGGCGAGCGCGTCGTCCAACCGCCCCTTGCTGAAATACAGCTCTCCCAGTCGGCAGCGGGCCTGGAAATCGTCGGGTTCACCAGCCAACAGCTTTTCCAGTTCCGCGATTTCTTCATCGGGCGTCAGCGGCTGCTCCGTCTGTTCGACCGTCGCCCCTCCCGGATCCGGTGAAGATGTCGTTTTCTGTTCATCCATGGGTATTCACCAGGCTTTGCATGTTATGTCCGCTCGCCGACAAGCGAAGGCGCTGTGGCGACCAGTCGAGCTTCGCTTTCGTGGTTCTCGGTCATGGTGACCGCCCGTCGCTTGTCCAGATTGAGGAGCATCAGACTCAGGATCACCATCAGGGTTAAGTGCGAAAGCTGCAGCGCGTAGCCGGCAATAAACAAGAGCCCCAGCCCGTAGCCAGCCATACGGCCCATTGAAAGCAATTTGATGACGGCGTAGGACCAACACAGCAGGCCGGCCACATAGAAGGCGAAGGGCAGATAGAACGTATAACCCATCCCCATCTGGAAAATCCAACTGATGCCCTCGCCAGCCCTCCTCACATGTTCCGCCACCGCGGGAGTGTACAGACTCAGTGCATAATCCATGAACAGCAGTGCGGCAAAGACCGCACCGGTGACGCCCCAAAACCACATGGCGCGCCGACGCAGCCGGCGGTTCTTCGTACGGAGCGACACGCCGCCTCCATAGGCCCAAAAGACAAGAATGCTGGCCAACACCATGAACGCCTCACCCGCCCGGTTGACCTCGTGAACGAGCGGAGGCGGGGTCAGGATGCCGAGCAAGCCGAAGGTCGTCGACAGGGTCTGATAATAGAACCACCCGGAGATCCCGAGAAAGAAACAGAGGCCGAACGCCCGCTGGGACGGAGACTGATGCACGGAGAGGTATTCCACCACCAACAATGCGATCACTGCGAACGCGATCAGATTGTACAACACCGAGCCGAACATCGCGGGCGGCACGATGAGAAACCCAATCGTCAAGAGCAGGACAAGCAAGACCGCCGGGACGATGAGCTTCTCAATCCCAGCAACCCAACTCTTGTCAGCGATTTTATTCACCAGCAGGACCAGGAGAGCGAGAAACACGAGGAGCGACACCACATTCAGCAGGGCAAATCCAATAGAGGAAAGGGCCTTGAACACGAGACGCACTGACTCGTGTTTGTCGAACACCTTGCTCAGGTGCATACCGAGGCGTGAAACCAGGCGATACAACACCAGTTCGAGGAAACCGGCCAGCAGTGCCAACTTGATCGTGTATTCGAAGAGCAGCCCCTGCTCGTCAACCCGTCCGCTCTTCTCGACAGCCGTTTCTCCAACCATGATCAAGACCGATAAAACTGGCCGGTTTGCCGCCCGTCTCGCCGCGAAGAAAATCAATTATAGTCGGACGAGAAAAATAGCGTCAATGACCGTCGCCGCGCCCTTTGGCTCAAGACCCGGCCGGCTGCGGAACCTGGTTCGCCTGGGCCTTCGCGCGGGCGATGTAGAGGAGCCCGTCGGCCATCGAATAGTTAAACGGCAATTCGCACACGACCTCGCTGATTTTTTCGTAAACGTACTGGTACACTCGCTCCGCCTGGTCGGGCGTCATGCCTTCCTGGACTTCATAAAAGAATCCCAAGCTCAGATCCTCCGCGGCCGGACGCATGATCCGCCTGATCCCGTAACCGCCCGGATCGCCCATAATCGGCGCTTCCTTCTCCAAATCGAACAAGCACGGCTGGCACGAGAAGCCGAACGAATTGTGCAGCTTTCTGTTTTCCACAATGAAATTCATCGTTTCGAGCGCTTCTTCTTCGCGCTCGGTCGGGAACCCGACGATGATATAGCAGTGGACGGCGATGCCCAGGTCCACGCAGTCGTCGGTGATGCGCCGGACGCTCTCCTGTTTGATCCCTTTCTTCATGAAATCCATGACCCGTTGATTGAAGGATTCGAGCCCGAACACGATCTTCAAGCAGCCAGCGTCCCGCATCAGAGCGAGAAGATCGCGCGTGAGATTCTTTTCGAATCTCATCTCGCAGGTCCACTGAACGTTGAGATTCCGGTCGATCATCTGTTGGCACAGCCGTTTGGTGGGCGATAGCGCGAAGCATTCGTCCGTGAAGAAGAAAAAACCCGCGCCGTACCGTTCTTTGAGCCATTCCAATTCGTCCACCGTTCTCCCCGGATCCTTCTGTCTGAAGTTCTGGTGGTCCAGGGTCAACGCGCAGAACGCACAATCCTTATAGTAACATCCGCGGGAAAACTGGACCGGCAACACCGGTTCCGGCGACAGATAGCGGCCGAGAGGAAACCCGTCGTAGTTGGGCGCCGGCAACTGGTTGATGTTCTCCGAATAGAACGGCTGGTTGACCGTGATCTTGCCGTTCTGCCGGTAGATCAGATTGGGCACCTTGCTGAAATCCCGCTTGCCCTGCATCTGATTGACCAGTTCGAGGAGGGCCGTTTCACCTTCAAACACTACGAAATCGTCGGTGAGATCGAAAAGCCCGGGACACCGCCGCAGATTGTCGACCAGGCGCGTAAAGATACTGCCTCCAATTGTCAGGTGGATAGCCGGATCGGCCTCCTTGATTAGACGACAAAGAGTCAGACCGGGCACGATTTGGGACGTGGCGGTAATGGACACGCCGACCAGGTCCGGTTGGTCCCCAAGAATCGACGATAGGCACTTCTCACGAAACAGGCTGATGTAAGGGTTCTGCGCTTCGTCGCGAATCACCCTGAGCAGATCCTTCGACGAGTAGATCGAGTAGGAGCTAAACTGGTTGTCGACGACAGTGATGCGAGTCGGAAAATAAAGCGTCGAAAGCAATTCGAGCCACTTATCGATCAGGAAGAGACTGTCGCGGTACCGATCGAGATCGTAAAATCCTTCTCCACGTAACGTCTCCTTGGCCGGCTCGATCCGATCGATCAGATACGGGAATCTGTCGAGGGATTCCACCAGCCGCGCATAATGCTCCGCACTCGACGGACCGGTCTCTCCCGTCCGTTCTCGCTCGAGGCTTCTCACCTTGTCCACCAGGCGTTGGTAAATCTCTTCGCCATAGGTCCGTGTCAGCATGACATCGAGCAATTCGATACCCAGGTCGCGCTGCACGACGTTCACGACTCCGGCTTGCGCAAGAAATCCTGTGAGGGACGGCAAGCTCAGGTAAGGTTGGGACGGGTGCCAGGTCGGTGGAAACAACAGCAAGATTTTCATGAGCGGGTTTCCTTACTGGACTAATTTCTATAGAAGAATCCAAGAATTAGCGACGCACGCCGACGGCTCCTCAAGGTTTATACACCCCGTGATTTAGCAAAAGCAACCCTGTAGGACATGCCCCTTTTTCCGAGTTTCAAGCCCATCCTTGCCAATTTGAGCGGCCGGGACACCCGTCGACGGTCTCAAGCTACTCTAACCTAAAAAGAGAAGCCCCGAACCCGTCTCCGGTCATCGCCCGACGGAGCGGTTCGGGGCTTGCACAGACTAGACAGGTTGAGGTACAGCCAGCCTTACGCCAGATAATGCCTCAACCGCACATCCAATCCGATCATGGAAGCTTGAGTGTGAACCACGTGGAGATACCCTTCATACCGTTTCTTTCCACATTGGAGCCGTCCCAGACCGCAAACGCCACTGGGACGGACATACCGGGCTTGAACTGCACATCGTTCGGGTCGCTGGTCTCCAAGGCCCGCTTGACGACGATACGCCAAGTCGGACCCGTGCAGCATCCCCCCTTCACTGACCCGGCTGGTTCCCACACACCGTTACCGATCACGTCCTGGTGGGCCTGCGTCGTAAGCGTGCTGAACCCGTTCGCGTTAAGGTCTTCCACGGAACTGATACGCAACGTCGGATCCGACATGATATTTCCTGACCAAATACCCGGATTGAAGGGCCCGAGGCTCCGACCAATCCGATCAGGGTAGGTGACGCCGCCAGCGGGTTCTTCAAAATAGTAATCCCAGAAGATACCGGGATATTGATCATCCACGTCCCAAATCCCGGCACTGTCTTTCCCCAAGTCTTTCTGCCACTCCGCGTTCCACCGCCAAATGTTCACGGTCCCGCCCGACTGCCCCATGCACTGGAACGGAGGCGCACCTGAAGTGTTCACCGGGAACTGAATCGCCGCTTGGTCTCTGAAGTCTTGGGGCCCGATCGTGGTATCGTTCTTGGTCTGGTCGGCCCAATCGAGACGGAAACCGATTTCCTTACCATTGGTGACCGCCTTGACGAACACCGACTTGACCGAGATATTCGGATGCATCGGTGTGGTGATCGTCTGCCCGCTCAAAGGCACAACAACACCCGGCACGCCTTCCCAGATCGGATTGGCACCATCCATGGGAATGGGGCCTTTGATGGCCTTCACTGGGATCGTGACCGGCTGGCTGACCGCCAACGGCACTTGCCCAATCGTCAACATTACGCCAACGATCAGGGCAGAGAGAAGAATGCCAAACACCAAACGCTTGTTGCGTGTCTGCACCAGTCTCATATGAATATGCCCTCCTCTCATTAAAAGATTAAGAAAACGACATCGCATTACTCCGTCCGCACCACCGGCTTAATCCTGTAAACAATGGACGAAAAATACGCGGGCGTTATGCCGTCCCGACCGGCCCGCTTTCCTCCTTTTTCTCTTCCTTTTCCAAAAATGACTGGGCACCCACTTCGTTGAGCAGCATATTCAACTCATTGCCCTGATCTTGTGCGCCGCATTCGTAAGTTTGCCCCTCAGGGGCACTGAAGGTGGCGGGACGGTAATCGGTCTCGGAATACGGCTGTGGATTCACGCTCAGAAAGGCCACTTCGAAGTCCATCCAATCGGTCGTGACATCTGCTAACAATTTGAAGAATCCCGAATCGGCCTTCCGGGCCAACATCCGGCAGAAAAGCGGGACCCAACGACCGATATGATTCTTGACGAACTTCTTCTGGGCATCGACGACGATTTGGGTTTTATCCATACCGTCGTGGCAACGGGAGTAACTCTCCTTGTACGCCAAAAAGTGCATGAACTCCAGCTCAACGCTCAGATGGTCGAGCCGTTCATGGATATCCCTTGAGAGCTCGACGCCGAAGGCTTTGTAGAAGCCAGCGATATCCCCCATAACGTGCGACTGCGCAAACACATGATCGTTGCCGAAGAGAGTTTCATAGGGAGGGCAATCGAGGGTAATGACGTTGCTGAACACTCGACGATGCTCGCTTTGCAGATCACCGAGTTGCCAGTTGACGCATTCCGACGCAACCCACTTCTCGATCAAGTCAAAGTGTTTGAGCAGTGCCGCAATCTTCTGCTTCGCACGCTCTCCCCCGACTCCGTCTAGCGCCGAGCGAAGGCTCTCCAATGCGGATCGACCGTCCTCCACAAATTCCCCGCTCTGGAGGTAATCAAGAAACTCATCGTCTTCCGGATACAACATGCTCCAGGAAATCAGAAGGTAAATCTTGCTGCGGTTTAACGCCCGTTCGACCGCGGGAGTATCTTTCACGACCTCTGTTCTGGGAATGACCGCCGTAGAGCTTTCCGATTGTTTCGCGTGAGCGTGAGATTGTTTTGCCGTCATCAATACCCCTCCTCAGTCCGATGCTTGAAGCCGGCGTCCGAACCAGGAGCTGTTCGGTTCAAGACTTCGAACTTTTGGCTTAGGCTCGTGTATCATAGGTAAAGGCCAAAGCGAAGTCAAGCAGGTTCTCGGCCACCCAATCAATCAATGGCGCCACCTCACCCACCTGACTAACCCACCTGATTTTCATGTTCCTTCGCGCTATCAAAGACTTCTGTCTGTCGAGGTCCGCAGCACCAGTCAGCGGCTATTATAACCCCGCGTGAGAACGGCCCTTTGCGACCCATCGCTGGGGGGAAACCTTGATAGCAATTCTATCGTTGACGGTCTTACACACCGACTCGCAAATCCCGCAACCAACGCACCGGTCGATCGTGACCATAAGACGCATCGACTCGAAATCCATTTCCAACGCGCCCATCGGGCACTTTGAGACACAGGCGTGACATCCTTGTCCGGCCGTACAATCACGGTGCGACACCACAGCCTGCCCCATCCTGACCTCTTCCCGTCTTGCCACCGACGACAAGGCATCCGTCGCACAGGCAGCGATGCAGGGAAAATCCTCGCATAAGTAGCAGGGGACTTGATCAGGAAAGACGACGGGCGTGCCGTCCCGTTGGTCGAACCCGATGCTCCCATAGGGACAGACTTTGGCGCAGTCGCCGCAACGCGTGCATCGTTCGAGAAAGAGGCCCTCTTCCACGGCTCCCGGCGGTCTCAGCCAATCCGTTCGCGGAGGAGTCTCGGGTTTTTCCCGAGGTGCCTCTTTGTGTTTCACGAACTCATGCGCGGCCTTGGCGACGGAAATCACGGAATCTTTCAAGAACTGTCGTCGACCATACTGCGGCTCGGAGGCCATAAGATGGACTTCCTACAAATAGTGATTATCCCATCACCCCATCGGCGCGGAGCTTGTACACTTCGACGCAGCGATCGCAGGCGCCGAATTCCGTATCCCAACCCGGATGATTCTCGCGGATATAGTCCAAGACATACTTCTCCACCTTATTCTCCAAGTCTTCGACCCAGGAATACGTCGGGAAGCGGCAGAGCGGACAGGGGAACCCGGGCATCAGCATGATCTTGTTTTGCGTTTCCGGCACCTCTCCGCCCTCAACTTCGACTGCGCGGTCCATCACTCGCAACGTATCGGTGGCCATTTCCACCAACTCGGAATGGGTGAAGAATTGCGTCTGCCACAAGCCTTCGAACACTGACTTGAGCTGAGCCGGCGGAATTTTTCGATACCACGAGCGGAATTCTTTATACCGGTCTTCCTTAGCGAGCATCGGTTCTTTGCCTGAGGCCTCGAGGCGGCTGTCAATGCTCAAACACCACAGAACCCGGTAGCGATGAAGAATCAGCGTTTCCTCGCCGGGGTTCTGTCCGACTTTGGTGTCCGGATCGTAATTGAACGCCGGATCCAGCATATCGGAGATGTGAGTCAATTCGTGTCGGCAATAGCGAGTCAGCGCGGGATCATAGAATCGACGGGGGATGAGTTTGATGCCGACGCCCTTAAGGCCCTTCTCCTCAAACTGCTTGGCCAATTCGTGCTCGACGGAACCCCATTTTCTCAGGATGTCGACCCCTTCCTGATCTTCCTTCAGCACGCCTTTGACCAAGACAATGCCGATTTTCTTCTTCAACTCCGGGAACTCGTCGAATGCGTCGCGGATAATATCCGAAAACCCCCAAATGCCGAAGAGGTATTGATAGAGTTTCTTGAACTCTGGTTCCCGGTCATCAAGTGAGAATTTCTCGTAGATCGGGTCGGCAAGCTCGTGAAACTCCTTATAGTAGGTGGGATCGCCTTCTCGCTCGGTCTTTTCAATGAACGAGTCGATCACTTCCTGGAGCAGGGCAGGCTGAAATCGGATTTCCATCACATACCTCGACGGCTAGAGCTGAACGAACCACGTCAATTGCGGAATTTCCTGAAGATCTGGATTCCTTACGAAGCCACGTTACCGGATCGCTTGACTTGACCGTGTGGCATCTCTTACCATTTTCTTGGCAGAGTTCAAATTATACTCGCCCCGAAAACCGTTTTGCAATTTGCGTGGAGGGGCGGCTAACCGATCCAGCAAGGAGTGAAAACGAGCCCATGGGCGACCAAGTGACTTCCGCGCATCCTCAGACATGGCAAACAGGCCCCGCAACCGAACAAGCCGAAAGCCTGCAGCCGAAAGTCGACCTGCTTGAATATTGGAAAGCGGGGGCGCGCGAAGTGCGAACCTTTCGAGGGCATTCTCACGGAGTCTGGACGGTCGCCTTTTCACCGGATGGCCAGACCCTGGCCTCTGGGGGAGTCGATCGTATGGTGCGCATCTGGGACATCGAAACCGGACGACTGCTCCGGTCGTTGCGCGGTCATACTCATGACATCAGGGCGGTGGTCTTCACGCCAGACGGCCAAATCCTGGCCACCGGGAGCGATGACCGAACGATCCGCCTCTGGAACCCCAAGACCGGCGAACCTTTGAAGCTCCTGTTTACCCGCTACGACCACAACGTCTGCAGCCTGTCCCTCTCTCCCGATGGCCTGATGCTGGCTCGCGGGAGCCATAATAAGGACATCAAAATCTGGGAAGTCACGACCGGCACCGAGTTGATGACCCTCCTAGGTAAGGACCCGTATGACCATCATTGGTCGGTCTGCGTCGCCTTCTCGCCGGACGGTATCCATCTGGCCAGCGGCAGCGACATCGGCAAGATCAAAGTGTGGGAGGTATTGCCGAGTGGGGAGGAGAAGATCGTCCACAACGGACATTGGCGAGAAGACGAAGAAGACACTCCTGAAGCACGCGGGTACTTTTTCGAGGACGACGGCGGCTTCCAAAAGCCGATGGACTACTGGATCGGTGCCATGACCTTCACACCCGATGGAAAGATTCTCATCACCGGCAGCCGGGATACGACCATCAAATTTTTCGCCATGCCGGAAGTGACCGAGCTGAGAACGCTGAAAGGCCATGGCGGCTGGGTTCGGTCGCTGGCCGTCTCGCCCGACGGCAAGGTACTGGTGAGCGCGAGCGACGATCATACCATCAAGCTGTGGGATATCGCCTCAGGGCGGCACTTCAGGACGCTGAAGGGCCATACCAGCTACGTCCGGTCTGTGTGCTTCTCCGTCGATGGATTGCGCCTCGCCAGCGCTTCCTGGGACCGGACGGTAAAGCTCTGGGAGGGTGGTCTGGAACCGACGGAATAAGCTTAATCTTCATCGGACTCCGGTTCTGCGTCGTTTCTCCCTGAGGGAATTCCATAGCGTTTGCATTTTTCCCACAGCGCCTTCCGCGAAAGCCCTAAAATCTTGGAGGCTTCGGTTCTGCTTCCACCGACTCGCTCAAGCACGGAGACGATGTATTCCCGCTCGAACTGTTCCCTTGCCGCTGACAAAGAACACGTCGGTGCCTCTTTTCGCGCTGTTCCGGCCAGGCCTTCGCTGCAAAAGCCGCATGATTCTTGGGGCGCCCCGCCCAGGTAGGGACAAGATTGGAAGCCACAGAGATCCCAGGGCTGAATTTCTTCCTGCGCACGCCCTAACGCAACGGCCCGTTCAACCATATTCTCCAGCTCTCGCACGTTGCCCGGGTACGAATAGCGCAAGAGCAGTTCGCGAGCCGCCTGCGAAAATCCTTTGAGGTCTTTGTTCATGTGGGCCGACCTCGTGTGGAGCACAAACTCGGCGATCAACAGGATGTCATCCTGACGCTCCCGCAACGGAGGCAAAACCACCTGCACGACGTTCAGCCGATAAAACAAGTCCTCGCGGAAACGGCCGGCTGCGACTTCCTTCTTCAGATCCTTCTGTGTCGCACACACCAGACGTACGTCCACCTCAATCGTCTCGTTTCCCCCGACCCGCTCGAATTGCCGCTCCTGTAGGACCCGCAGTAATTTGACCTGCACCACCGGAGAAATCTCGCCGATCTCGTCCAGGAACAGCGTCCCTTTGTTGGCCAGCTCGAACCGCCCGCGTCGTTGTCGCAACGCCCCGGTGAAGGCCCCCTTCTCATGGCCGAATAGTTCCGCCTCCAGCAAGGTCTCCGGCAGAGCCGCGCAGCTGACTTTAATCAGCGCATGATCCTTTCGCGGGCTGATGTGGTGAATCGCATTCGCAACCAATTCCTTGCCAGTGCCGCTCTCCCCGACGATCAGGACGGTTGAATCGGTCCCGGCCACCAGCTTGATCTTTTCCAGCACCGCGCGCATTCGCTCGTTCTTGCCCAAGATCCCCTGGAAACTGAACTTGCCAGCTAATTCCTCTTTTAACTGCAAATTCTCCTGACGGAGCGCGAGCACTTTGGCCAGTCGATCGACGATGAGTAGCAACTCATCCATCTGGAAGGGCTTGGTGATGTAGTCATACGCTCCCAGTTTCATCGCGCCGACCGCTGTCTCGACCGAGCTATGCGCAGTGATCACGACGACTTCCGTTCGGGGCGAAACTTGCTTGCATGTCTGCAGAAGGGTCAATCCATCCGTGCCCGGCAAGCGCAGATCGGTAATGACAATGTCGAACTGACGTTTCTGGATGGCCTCGACGCCCTCGGTCCCACTAGCCGCCGCCTGAACGTCGTATCCGACGGCCTTCAACGCGTCGCTCATAGAGAGCCGCATCAGCGGCTCGTCATCCACGATGAGTAGGCTGAGAGGCTTCACGACAGTCTCCCGGTCGCCACCCGGTCCTTTGCAACAGGCAAACAGAGCGTAAACGTCGTGCCTTTCCCGACCTCGCTTTCGACAAGAATCTTCCCTCCGTGCCGCTCGACGATGCCGAGACTGACGGAGAGCCCCAGTCCGGTCCCCTCCCCTTCTCCCTTCGTGGTGAAGAATGGGTCGAAAATCTTCGGAAGCACGGACCCCGGAATGCCGCACCCGGTGTCCTTGATCTCGATCAGACAGAGACCCTCGTCGATGCGCGTGCGGATCGTGAGCACGCCTCCCCCCTTCATGGCTTGCACCGCGTTGAGGATCAGATTCATCAGCACTTGCTCGATCATGTGGCGGTCGACCATGAGATCGGGCAGATTGCGGCCTAGGTCCGTTTCCAACACGATGCGATTCGCGACGAAGGTGTGATTGGTGAGAACGAGCACCCGCTCGACGATTTGGTTGATGTCGGTCAAGGAGAGCTCAGGCTCATGCTGTTGCGAGAAATCCAGCAATTGCCTGACGATCTTCTGCACGCGGCGCAGCCCGTCCTCCATCGAGGCTAGATATTCCTCCTGCCTGGCCGGAGGCAGGTTCCCCTTCCGCAGGTTGTACAAACAATTCAGGATGCCGCCCAGCGGATTGTTGATCTCGTGCGCAACCCCGGCCGCCAGTTTCCCCACCGATGCCAGCTTTTCGGAGTTGAGGATCTGCCGCTCGAGCTTCTTCGTCTCGGTCATATCGCGGGCGATGCCTAAGACGCCCAGAATGCCGCCTTCCGAATCGTAGAGGGGCGACACGCTGACCATCACTGTCCGCGTGTCTCCCGCCCTGGTGAGCACTTCGACTTCGTAAACCTGCTTGGTGCCAATATCCAGCGTGCTCTTAAGCCGGCGTCCTCGGTGCCGTTTGGACAACAGAGACAAGTACGGACGGCCGATGAGGTCATCTTTCCGGTACCCCCACGCCTCGACCTTGCTGTTGACGTAGGTAAACCGCTGCTCCGAATCCAGGGTGTAGATGACATCGTTCGCGTTCTCGAGGAGGTTTTCCAAATACTGTTTGGTTTCCTCGATCTCGCGGGTCCGCTCTCGTACTTTGAGTTCAAGCTCTTCCCGATAGTCCTCCAACTGTCGTTCGAGCCGCTTTCGATCGGTGATGTCTCGGAGCTGAACCATGACCAGCGGCCTCGCGTCGCCTTCCACCCGAATCAGGTCCATCTCGACCGGTGTCGCCCGACGAGAATGGTCGAGGACGACGATCTCCTGCGTCGGTACGCGCCGCTGACCCGCCACGATCTTGCCGATCAATTTCCGCATCTCCTCGTGATGATCCGGGAGCACGATTTCCAAAATGTTCCGGCCGATGACCGCTTCCTCCGCATAGCCCAGTGCTTGCTCCTCCCGCTTATTTACGGCGACAATGCACCCTACAGGATCGACCATAAACACCGAATCCGCCACCAGATCGAACAGTGCCTTATAGCGGGCCTGAGACGCCGAAAGTTGCCTGGTGCGTTCCGCAACCTCCTGCTCCAATTGCGTCGTGTATCGCTGCACCTGCTGCTCCAACTGACGGCGTTCGGTGACGTCACGGACGAAGGCCCGCGAATGGACGAGCCCGCCGCTTTCCGTGTCGAACAAGGCCGTCGCATGGATCTCCACATCGATGGGCCGCTCGTCCCGCGCCAGGAATACGGTCTCGATCGAGCCACGGCCCTGAGCCATCAGGCGTTCGAGATATCCGAGAATTTCGGATTCCCGCCCCTTGGGCACCAAGTCCCACAGCCGCATGGCCAACATCTCATCCAGGGTGTATCCCAACTTTTCGAGGCCGGTCTTGTTCACGTGCACGAACTGGCCGACCTTGTTCAATTGACAGATCATTTCCGGCGAGTTCTCGATCAGGTCTCGATATTTCTCTTCGAGCCGTCTGACCTCCGCCATACGCTGCTCAATCTGGTTGAAGGAATATTGCAGATTGGCGGCCATCGCGTTGAAGGCTTCCGCCAAGTCCTGGATTTCGTCCCCTGTCCTGAGATTCAGTCGCTGATCAAGCCGGCCGCTGCCGATCTCCTGCACGCCTTCGTGCAGAGTTCGGATGGGTTTCGAGATCCGCCGCGCGACCGCGACGCCGGTTATCAACAGAACAGCCAGCACGAAGAATCCATAGAGCGTGACCTTCATCAAGAGCTCATCCAGCGGAGCATACGTCTCCTTGGGATCTTGCCGTACGAACGTGATCCACCGTTTGCCGCCCAAGCTGTCCGGCGCGAGGCTCTCGCCCAATCGAATCGGCGCGAAGCCGACCAGCGAATTGCGGCCGCCGTGCGAATCGTCAAGCGCAATGACCCATCCAGCTTTTCCCCGTCCGATCACGGAGACCAGCTCAGATGTCACCGTATGTTCTTCCGGAGCCAGGATCGGGCAGATCAACGGAGTCCCTTCGGAGCTCATCAACATCGCGTGGCCTGTCGATCCGACGGTCACCTCGGAGATGGCATGGAACAACGTGTCCCGTCGCAACAGGACAGTCACGGCTCCGATGGCTTCATGCTGCTCATCATCCAGAATCGGCGCCGACACGTTGAGTACGTGGGTCCCGAAGGAGGGGTCGAAATAAATGTCGCTTACATAGACCCGCCCTTGTCCATTTTCAACGACAGCCCGCCACCACGAGCTTTTCCCGTAGTAATACTCCACCTGCGGAATGGAGCTGATCACCAGTGCGCCACGGTTGTCCGTGACGAAAATACCGACGTAGTCCGCTTTTCGGATGTCATGCCAGCGGATCAGGTAATTGGTCACGATGCGGTTGATGAAGATCGGAAACTCGCTGCGCCGGTCGCGTGTGCGCCATCGTTGCTGCCAGTCGCGGATCATCGCCTGGATGCTGCGCTCGTCCTTACCGGCATAGGTTCGGTTGGATTCCGTCACCGCCGTCCGCAGAAACGGCGTGGTGGCCAACTGTTGGGCCTCGTTGATCCCGCGGGTGACCTGCAGCTCGATCCGACGAGCCGCCTCTACGGCCAGTTCTTTGAAATTCGCGCCGATCGTCTCGCGGAGCGCGCGCCGCTCCTCAATGTAGGTCAGGGCAAGGGACAGGGAAAGGGGGAGGAGCCCAACCATCACGATGGCCGCGATGATCTTACGCTGGAGACTCCGTGACCGACCCCAGAACGCCATATGAACCTAGGGGTTAATCAGGCGGCAGTGGCATGTCAATCTACCATCCCAGGACGACGCAAAACGAGTCCCCTGGCAGGCGATGGCTCAAGCCCGCTTCAGCAGCCGACCAGGGCCCCCAGGCCAAATCAAGAGCAGCGGGCTGGCCACGAAAACCGACGAGTAGGTTCCGAAAATCACACCCCATAATAATGCGAGCGAGAAGTCATGGAGTACCTCGCCTCCGGCCAGGGTCAGAGGTATCAGTACTAACACCACCGTGAGGCTGGTCACGATGGTCCGGCTCAGAACCTGATTGATCCCGTTGTTGATGACCGTCGCGATGTCGTCGCGCCGGCGAAGCCGGAGGTTTTCCCGGATACGGTCGAATACGACGATAGTGTCGGTGAGCGAGTAGCCGGCCAACGTGAGCAAGGCCGTCACGACGAGCAGCGTGATCTCCTTGTTTAGGACGTAAAATGCACCGAGCACCGCCAGCACATCGTGGAAAGTCGCGAGCGCTGCGGCGATGCCGAACCGTAACTCGAACCGCGCCGCGATATAGACGACGATTCCGGCGAACGAAATCAGGATGGCGATCAGCGCGTCCTGCTGCAGTTTCTTTCCGATCGTCGGCCCGATCTCCGTGCTGGAGTCCACGACAAAGCGGTTAGACGGAAACTCCTGGCTGAACACCGCCACGACCCGTTCGGCGACTTTCTCCTCGATCGTCGTGGAGGTCTTTACCCTGATCAACAGCTTGTTTTCCTGGACGAATTCCTGCAATTCGGCGTCGCCTAACCCATGGGCATCCAACGCTTTCCTCGCTTGGTCGATTCGGATCGGCTGGTCGAATTTCAATTGGACAGCCGTGCCGCCGGCGAAATCGATCCCCAGATTCGCCGCTCCCCGGCTGATCTGGGCAACCGCGACCAGACCCAGGAACACCATAATGCCGGAAAACACGAAGGCGACCTGACGCTTGCCCATGAAGTCGATATTCGTCTTGCCCAGAATTTCGAACATACTGGCTCCTTACCGAACTAAATACTGAGTTGTTCGACCTTCCGCCGCTGATTGATGAAATCGAAGATCACCTTGGTTCCTACCAGCGCGGTGAACAGATTGATTGCGATACCCAAGCACAGCGTGACGGCAAAGCCCTTGATCGGCCCGGTGCCGAACAAAAAGAGCGCAAAGCCGGTAATCAAGGTCGTCACGTGCGAATCGATGATCGTCAACAGCGCCTTGTCGTATCCGCCGTCTACGGCCAGCCGCACCGGTTTGCCTTGGCGCAGTTCCTCGCGGATACGCTCGAAGATGAGCACGTTGGAATCCACACCCATGCCGATCGTCAGGATGATCCCCGCGATCCCCGGCAAGGTCAGGGTTGCATTGAGCGCCGCCAGGGCCCCGATCAAGCAAATGAGGTTGAGCGCCAGAGCGAAGTCGGCGATGACCCCCGAGAGCCGATAGTACACTACCATGAAGAGCACCACCATCGCGCCGGCGAACAGCGTGGACTTGATGCCTTTGTCGATGGAATCCTGTCCCAACGAGGGGCCCACCGTCAGGTCCTGAATGATCTTCAGCGGCGCGGGCAAGGCCCCGGCTCTGAGCACGATCGCGAGATCGTTCGCTTCCTGCATGGTGAATGCCCCCGTGATCTGGGCACGCCCGCCACTGATCCGCTCCTGGATGACGGGCGCGGAATAGACGGTGTTGTCCAGCACGATCGCCATGCGTTTCTTGACGTTCTCCGCCGTGATCCGCTCGAATTCCCGGGCACCCTTGGCGTCGAAGGTCACAGAGACATAGGGATCGTTGAATTGGCCGATCGCGACCCGCGCGTCGCTCAGTACATCACCGGCGAGCATCACCCGTTTCTTGACCAGGTACGGAATACGGAATTCCCGACCGCTGTCCTTATCCACCACACGCTCGAACAGAATCTCATCGCCTTCCGGGATCTTGCCTTCAAATTGTTTTAGGACTTCCTCTTCCTTGCCCTTGGGAATGCGCTGGGGCAGATCGAAAGCCAGCTTGCTGTCCTCATCCAGCATCTTGAATTCCAGGAGTGCCGTCTCCTTGATCAGGTCTTTCGCCCGTTTCGGTTCCTTGATTCCAGGCAATTGCACGACGATCTGCTTCAAGCCCTGCCGCTGAATCAGCGGCTCCGCCACGCCGAACTGATCGATCCGATTGCGGATCGTCTCCAAGGCCTGGTTGATGGCGGAATCCTTGATGCGCTTGATCTCTCCCTCACGCAGTTCCCAGACCACAGTATTGGCGTCGCCCGCGCTTTCCACTTCATAAAATGAGGGAAAGTCGTCGAGCAACTTCTGGATCTGGTCCTTTAAGTCCGCATTTTGGAACGAGAGCGTGATGCGAGTGAAGCCTGTCCGCTTGACCGACTCCACTGGAATCTTCTTTTCGACCAGCAGATCCTGGATGGCCGCGACCGATCGATCGACGGCGATCTCCACTGCCCGGTCTTCCTCGACCTCGAGGACCAGATGAATGCCGCCCTGCAGATCAAGCCCGAGCGTAATCCCCTTGTTGGGTAGCACGGGTTTCAGCCAATCCGGCAGTTGTCGATACAAGGGTTGATAGGAAGGGAGAAAAAAAATGAACGAAGTCACCACCATGAACGCTAACAATGCCAACCGCCCGCCGACTCTTTTCATCCTTGTCCCGACCTCGCACGCATCATCGGCCGCTCCTCAGTCCTCGTCTTCAGCTCGCAACCTGGCAATGAATTCTTTCTGAATCTTGATCTTGGTATTGTCGGAAATCTGAAGCGTCACGGTGTCTTTTCCCAAGTTTGTCACCGTTCCCCAAATGCCCGACGCCGTGACAACTTTGTCGCCTTTCTTGAGGGACTCCAACATCTCTTTCAGCTTTTTCTGCTTCCGCTGCTGCGGAAGAATGAGCAAAAAATAGAAGATCACGAAGATTAGCACGAAAGGGACGAGAGACAAGAGCCCGCTCGTGGCAGAATTGCCCGTGGAAGCTCCCTGGGCCCAGGCCGTCGATGCCATCATTTGCGACTCTCCTTTAGACAGACCGAATGCGTCGCCCTGGCGCCATCGGCCTCGACCATCGCACCGTCCGGCCCTTCGCCGGGCTGCTGCTCGCAGCGGGCATGAAACTCCTCTCGAAACATCGCGAAGCGGCCCTGCTCGATGGCGAGACGGATCCGGCACATGAGTTCGGCGAAATAGAACAAATTGTGGACGGTGTTGAGGCGAGCCCCTAACATTTCCTTGACGTTGAAGAGATGATGCAGGTAGGCCCGCGAGTACTTGGCACAGACCGGACACCGGCAGGCTGGATCGATTGCACGTTCATCGCGCGCATAGCGCGCCTGTTTGATCACGATCCGTCCGAAGGATGTGAACAGCCAGCCGGTCCGTCCATGTCGAGACGGGATCACGCAGTCGAACAGATCGATGCCACGCGCGACGCCCTCGACCAAATCTTCTGGCATACCGACCCCCATCAAGTACCGAGGCTTGGTGGCCGGTAATTCGGGCGTCGTCACGTCGAGCATGTGATATAGGGCGGTTTTTTCTTCGCCAACCGACAACCCTCCCACCGCATACCCGTCGAATCCCAAGGCCACAAGGTCCCGCGCGGATTGAACCCGCAGAGCAGGGTCCAGCCCTCCCTGGACGATCCCGAAAAGCGCCTGATCAATACGTTGGCGGGCTGCTTGGCAACGACGGGCCCAGAGGCTGGTGCGGCGGACGGCTTCTTGCACCAGCTCAATGCTGGACGGCAATGCGACGCATTCGTCGAGTGCCATGATGATGTCAGCTCCCAGCGCCTCCTGGATCTGGACCGCCGTTTCCGGCGTGATATGGTGCAGCGAGCCGTCGATGTGGGATTGAAACGTGACGCCGTCATCGGTCACCCTGCGAAGTTTTGCCAGACTGAAAATCTGGAACCCGCCGCTGTCCGTCAGAATAGCGCCGGACCATCCGGTGAATGCATGGAGTCCACCCATGTCCGCGATGACCTGATGGCCGGGTCGGAGATAGAGATGATACGCGTTGTTCAGGATGAGCCCAAAACCCAGACTGCGCAGATCATCCGGGTCCACCCCCTTGACGGTCCCCAGTGATCCCACTGGCATAAAGGCGGGCGTCGCGATCGCCCCTCGGCTCGTCGTCAGCCTGCCGAGTCGAGCCCTGCCGCCCATGTCTGTGCGAATCACCGCAAAGTCGATCATACCATCAGACACCTGCACAGAATGTGGTCACATCTGGTCCGGCGCCGATATCCCCAAGAGCTGTAAGCCGTTGCGCAGGACTTGTTGGACGGTTCGCATAAGCGCTAACCGGACAGCCGTCAATTCCGGCGTCACCCGCTCGCGCTGTCTCGACGCCGAGGCGTCGTCACATTTCGTTCCATCATCCAGCGTCTCGCTCTCGCCCACTGGAGGGAGGATACGGTGCTTGTAGTAAAAATTGTGCAGCAGACCGGCCAGTTCCTGCAGATAGAACGTGATACGATGAGGCTCCAAGGCCAACGCGCTGCTCTGGACGACAGACGGATAGGCCGACAGCTTCCGGATCAATCCCAATTCATCCGGGTCGTGTAACAGGCCCAGGTCTGTCTTACTCGGGTTAGGTGCAGGAATACCCCGTGAAGCGGCCACCCGAAACAGACTCGCAATCCTGGCATGGGCGTATTGCACATAGTACACAGGGTTGTCCGCAGATTGCCGTTTCGCGAGCTCCAGATCGAAATCCAGATGCGTATCGGACCGTCGCGTCAGAAAATAAAATTTCGCGGCGTCCGCCCCGACTTCATCGATCACCTCGCGTAGGGTAACAAACTGGCCTGCGCGCTTAGACATTTCCACCTTCCGCCCGCCTCTCAACAGGTTCACCATCTGGACCAAGACAACCCGGAGGCGATCCCGCGGATAGCCGAAAGCCTCGAGGACAGCCTGCATACGGGGAATATAGCCATGATGATCGGCACCCCATACGTCGATCAGCAGGTCGTACCCCCGCACGAGCTTGTCCCGGTGATACGCCATGTCTGAAGCCAGATACGTGTATTCTCCGTCCTGTTTTCTGACCACTCGGTCCTTTTCGTCGCCGAACTTGGATGAACGGAACCACCAAGCTCCGCTCTCCTCGAAAAGCAGATCCCGCGCTCGCAGTTCATCCAGAACTTTTTTCACCGTGCCAGCCGATAGTAATGAGGTTTCGCTGTACCAGGACTCGAAGGTGACTCCGAACGCCTGCAGATCCTGCCGAATCCAGCCCAAGAGTTCCTGATAGGCCAGATCTTTGATTTGTTGTTCCGCTTGGTCAGCCGGCAGATCGAGCAAAGCTGTTCCGACTTGATCCTTTATATGGTCCGCCACCGTCCGGATATAGTCCCCTTGATATCCGTCTTCGGGGAACGTCATGGTTCTGCCGCACAGTTCTCCATAGCGGGCATAGACCGAGGACCCTAGCAATTTCATTTGCCGTCCGGCATCGTTGATGTAATATTCACTCACGACCTCATGACCCGTTGCCCGTAAAAGATTCACGATCGCCTGTCCGACAGCGGCTCCTCGCCCGTGACCGACATGCAGCGGTCCTGTCGGATTGGCGCTGACATACTCAACGAGCACCCGACGCCCCTGACCGAGATCGGTGCAACCGTATGCCCACCCCTGTTCCTCAATCTCGGTCAGAACTTGCAACCACAGCTCCCGTTTGACGGTGAGATTGAGAAACCCTGGACGGACAATGTCAACCCGTTCAAAGAGGGCCTCGCGTTGCGCGATATTGTCGACAATGATCTGGGCGATATCCTGGGGCGCGCGTTGTTCGGATGCCGCGAGCGTCATAGCGACGGTCGAAGCTAGATCTCCCCACTCCGGACGTTTCGGTGCCTCGAGTGTGATGGCCGGAAAAGTGTCTCCCCTGAGCAGTCCTTTGCGTCTCGCCTCATAAAGCGCGCCGCCCAGTGCCCCCTGCACCTTTCGTCTCACAACATCCAGAGGCACGTTGGAATCACCTAACTCAGCGTGAAGCAAGGAAAAACCGACCTGGCAATCTAGCATACCTTATGAGGCGTGACAAGGCAGCGCCGAAGACCTCGTCTTCAAGGAAGGAACGCGCAAGAGGTCCCTGATTGCCTGGCCAACCTGCTCCGCAGAAATTTCGAGACAGGGTTTACGAATGCACTGTTGAACGGTTTCCCATGTCCGACACTGACAGACTTCACCGGTAACGATTCTTACGTTCGGCCCGCGAGGAGCCCATCGCCGCACGTCGGTCGGACCGAATAGCGCGATCGTCGGAACGCCAAGAACGGCGGCCAAATGAGTTATGCCGGAATCATGGCCGACGTAAAGACCGGCCTGCGCAAGAACACCGGCAACTGTGAGCAGATCGAGGTGCCGGAGGACCACCGTCGGCTTCTCGACCTGATTGCAAACCAGCTTGACCATATCCTCATCGGCCGGTCCCTCGATCACAATCGGAACATTCACGCACGCTTGTAAGAAATCGACGGTCTTTGCAAGAACAGCTGGCCGGCAGCACTTGTGTCTGCTGCCGCTTCCAGGATGAACTACGGCGATCGGATGACTGTCGCGAACGCCCATGCTCCTGAGCAGTTCGCGGGCCTCGTCGATCACATCGTCGGGGAGGTTCAATTTTCCGTCACAGCTCTCCTCTGTGACACCTTTCACAAGATCCTGTCGAAGGCTACTGAGCAGTCGATCGCTCTGGTGTATCGGCAGATGATCGGATACTCGAGCAGATTGAGCGATCACATGGCGAACGCCAAGAGCCTGGAGCGTGGATCTCACACAGCCGGCACTATCGCTCATCCAACACACCGCCACATCACATCGGACCAACCAGTCTCGAAAATCCGGAGTGACGGATTCTGGCCCAGTGAACAGTTGTGCCAAAAAGCTCGCTTCAAGAGGGAAATTCCGGTTGATCACCCCGGTGCGACTGTACAGATTTCCCACCTCCCGACTGGCCAGAATTCCGCACGCATGCCCCGGATAAGCCTTCCTCAGTGCACGGATGGCAGGCAAGGCCAGAATCGCATCTCCCAGCCCACCGGGGTGAATCAGGAGAAGAGTCCGAACTGCCAGAGAAATCCCCCCCTTCTATCCTTGATGCGATCGCTTGATCCGTTGTTCCGCCACGATCTTCCTCGCGAATTCAAGGTCGGCCGGTGTATTGATGTTCTGAAACGACAGTAAATGCGGATCAAAGCGAATAAGATCGGCTTCCGAAACCAGCCGCACGTTCAAGCCGGTTACAGAGATCAGGCTTTGTACCTTCAAATTGCCTGAACGGGCCATAGTCTCAAGTGGACCTAAACAGCGCTTCGAGTACAGCGCATGCATGGGCTGAAGTCCCGTCGCCAGGCTGGCCATAATCACATCCGCTCCCTCATTCAATGTAGCCATATAACGAACAAGCTCGCCGTTAAGAAAGGGCATATCGCAAGCGACGGCGAACACGCGAGGATGTGTCGCATAGTACAACCCGGTGTAAAGCCCGCCTAGGCTCCCGCACTGCTGAATCACGTCAGTCACCATGCGCCAACGAGACTGTCTCAGAACGGGCGTCTCCTCCGAAAGTACAACGATAATTTCGGCAAACAGCGGCTCCATGATCTCCAGGACACGGTCAAGCAAGGCTTTCCCGCCGATTTCGAGGAATCGCTTGTCGCGCCCCATGCGTCGACTTTTTCCTCCGGCTATGACAATGCCGGATGTGCCATACACCCTTAAGCAAGATGAGTCAGACGACATAGCCCAATTCCGCTGCATAAAACAAAGAGGGGGTGGGACTCCGCCCCACCCCCTCTTTCTCAGTCCAAGTCTCCAGAAAACCTTAGAACGTCTTGCCCTTCCTCTTATTCGCCCGACGGGCTAGGACCCAGCCCTCCAAAATCACGATACCCACTGCGATCAGGGTCGGATAGATGTACACCTCCTTCGGAATGGGAGGCTCCAGGAAGGTGTAGTAGAAAGCGGACACGGACATCTTTCTGCCGGCATCGCCATTATGGCCATCCCAGACGAAGAACACAGTGGGAATATACTTGCCTACGTCGAACTGGGTATCCTCTTCATAATCGCCTTTGAGCGGACGCGACACCATCAGCGTCCACCGTCCATTTTTCCACTCGGCTTTCAGCACCTTGATCTTTTCCTGAAAGTCGTCCCGCTCCTCGAAGTCCTGATCCCAGCCGGTTCCCTTGAAAGCGCGCAGCGAACCGTCCGCTTCCCATTTGATGATGTCAACTGCAAACTTCTGATCACCCCACAAATATCTCGGCTTAAACGGTGGCGGAATCTCCTGCCACTTTATCGGAAACTGGAACGCAAGCGCGTCATTGTAAACCGTGTATTTGTTTTGATTCGCGGCGATCGACCCAGCCTCGCCCGTCTTCGGGGGCTGCTCCATCACACCGTACTGCTCCACGTTCACTTCGGTTGGTTGCCAGGGCGGAGGTTCCGCTGCCACGCTCTTTGATCGGTCGTCCCACTGGAACAAGAACACGATCTCTTTGTCGTTGTACAGAGACTTCACCCAAACATCGTCGATTCGAGTCACGAAATTCCTGGGCTTGTGGGTGATTTGCCCACCCAGCGCGACGTAGCGTCGAACCTGTTTCTTCCACATCTCGCTCTCAGGATCATCCGAGATCTCTCCCTCAACGGGGCCTGAGGGGATAACAAAGTTGATCTTCGGCTTATCAGTCAGCGGATCGATGGGAAGCGGATTTCCATCCTGATCGCGCTCACAGAGCGAGTTCACAAAATTAGCAATATGCCAGCGCTCCTCGATCGTCGTGTTATCAGCAAAGGACGGCATCGGCGTACCGTTGATCCCGGTCGAGAACGTACGGAAAATATTCTTGACGTTGTAAGGATCTTGACGGCTCCCTCTGAAGTTCCAGCATTTATGCCAGTCCGCCGGCTGAATCGGGAATCCCCAGTCATCCTTCAAATTGAAAGCATTGCCGTCTCCTCGTCCTTCGACCCCGTGACATTCAATGCATTTCTTGTCAACGACCAACTGGGCCCCTTTCTCGATACTCTCCTTGCTCGGAGGAATCGGTTTGATGCTGTCCAACTGAAGCACTGTCACTGTTTCGGTTTCCTTATCTGTAAACTTTCGATCTTTGACCAATTGCGTCGTTACAAACGAAAGAACCTGTAAGCGCTGCTCTTCGGTCAAAATACCTTCCCACGGTGGCATTGCGGATCCGGTCAAGCCGTGCGTGACGGTTTCGAATAGGTCATTCTGTCCTTTGATCGGTTTCCGGTAATCGAAAAGCGGAAGCTCACCGCTCGCCGTGTGACGAATCTTAAAAGTGCCTTGATTGAAGTTTCTCGGCCTTGGCCAGAGTCGGTCCGCGGCTGGACCGTCTCCCGCCCCATCCACACCGTGACACCACACGCACTTGGTGAAATACACTCGTTTGCCCGCCTCGATCATCTCCGCAGGGGGCTCCGGTGCAAGTTCACCCTTCACGAAACCCTCCGGCAACCCGCCGCCTTCCTGCGCAAAAGTCCAAACTCCGGTGCTTCCTGAGACCATCACGATCCCTACGGCAGCGAGCAGAACCAGCGCTGGCTTACCTTTCAACCCCAGCTTCCCCATTGGTAACCTCTCATCATTCATAAATTCGGAAGTCAGATCGCACCTTCGAACCGGGGTTAATCCCAAGTCCGAGGATAATAGCCTGTATGCCAGTACTCAAAGAGAATGACCTTCCAAATCTCATCCGTGGTTAAGTGCTGTTCCCATGGTGGCATCACGGATGCCCACGGAAAGCCCTCATTAGGCAACCCGATCCCGCCCTTCGAAACCCTCCAGAAAATGAAGGTCTCTTGAAGCTGGGCGATCGTTCCCGGATCAGTGAAGTTAGCCGGAATAGGATTAAAGGCAAATGCATGGAGGCCGCGACCGTTCAAATTGTCGCCGTGACAGAAGTGACAGTTCTGGAAGAAAATCTCTCCACCTTCTCGTACATACTTGAGATAGCCCTCCGCCTTGGGGTCCCAAGGATTGGCATTGGGCTTCATCAAGCGACCCATAGACTGCTCGACAATGAGGCCATTGGTGAATTCTTGGTCGTATTTACCTTCAGTGTTCACGCGATAAGGATTCTGCGCCGTCTGGAGTACGTAGCTCTTCCCGTGAACCTTGGTACTGGCCGGTGGAGCCGGATGCACGGTTCGCAGCTCGATCGGTTCTTCCGACGTCGGCTTCATCGACATGTATGAAAACCCGCCGATGATGATTGGCAGCAGAACCAAATACACGTACCGGAGAACTTTGTTGAACCCACTCTGGGCATCGAGCACATTCAGGATAGGCTGCTTGAATTTTTTCCAATCCTCTTCGTTGCTCGACATCCACATGAATACAGCGATCAGCGAAACGGTGCCGTACATGGCACGGACGCTGAAGGGAATGGGTGGATAGACCCGGTATTTCAGGTAGAGCAAGATAAACGCCCAGAAGAGAATTCCTTGCCAGAATCTTGGAATACCCATTCCCATGGAACTAAGCAGATAACTAAGCCCCGCGAACCCGGCCACAAACACGGCAAGCTCGAAGAGCATTTGCATGGGCATATAGCCTTCGACCAAACGCACGGTATTTGACGGGATAACTCCCATGACCATGCCGATCAAAAGGAGCAATCCAATCACCCCCACCAATGCGCCGACTGACATTAATGCTTTCATCGGTTCACTCCCTATGCAGAGCTTAGTAACTCACCGACACAGTTGTTATGAAATTTTCGGAGGCTCCTTCCCCTCTTGAAGTTGCGAGAGGTAATCCACAATTTTCTTCAGAGCCCCTGCGCTCAACTTTTGTCCGAATACCTTCGGCATCGTGTTGTCGGGGAATCCTTTCACCACGTAGGTGCTGGGCGAAATCACCGATTCCATGATGTATTCCGGTGTCGTCTTGGCTGTGCCTTTGTAGGCAGGATCCTTAATACGTTGCGGCGCGTTCGTCCCCTCAACCAACTTTGGGCCTATGGTTCCAACTGCCCCTGGAATACCAGGAATTGTGTGGCAGGCCACACACTGTGCCTTGGCAAAGATCTGGTCCACCGGCTCGGAGCCGTCGGCCAACAGAGCTCCTCCACCGCCTTTGGCTTTCTCGTCCTCCGTTTGCTGCTTAGGACGATCAGCTTCAGGAATAAACTTCTCGTACGCCTTGATAATTTCTTCGTAGGTTGGAGGCTCTTTGCCTTCTCGAACGAACAACCAGGTGTCAACAGCTGCCAGCTCAGGGAGGCTCAGAGAGATAGGCGGCTTGTGAATTTTTGGCATCGGGCTTTCTTTATCGTTTGAGCCTTTTACTCCATAACCGGCGACCACGTAACAGCTGGGGCACGAATGGGATTCCGCGATATACTCAATGGCATTTTCCGCCGTACCGGCCCCGGGAAACGCTTCCTTTTCAACCGTATCCCGCTCCTGCGGTTTACCCTTGTGATACCGTGGATCTTCCAACCGCTCCTTCCCAGCTCGATCCGGTATCCCCAACAAATTCGGCGCGCGCTCTCCCAACATGCCTGCGTGAAACGCATGGCACAGGGGACACTGGCCTTTGCCTATCGCTCCCTGCACCTTATTTTGTCCAATCCCGCCAAAGATGATCTTCTCGCCTTCATCAGCTAGTTGCTGAGGAGTCATGGCGCTGAAATCAAGCTTCTCTTCCTTCGGAGGGAATCCTCCTTCCACTTGAGGCAACCAATTGCCATACCCAGAAAGAGCGGCCGCCACCAAAAACATGAACCCTCCGATTTTCAGGAGGGCACTAATGTTCGCGAAATATAGCCCCATCATGAAGCTGAGCGCGGTGATCATCGCGAGAGAAACGGGTAACAGCCGCGACTCGCCGAAGAAGTTCATTTTGTAGTTGGCGATCGCGATGAAAAGCATGATGGCTGCGAGGATGCCGATAAACGTCTTAAAAACCGCTCGCCGGTTGGCCTCAGGGTCCCTGATCGAAACCTTAAAGTAAATCATCAAGCCGACCAGCAAGGCGAAAGCCGGCCAGCCTATCGAGAACGCTTCCGTCAGCAGCTCAACCACGGTTCAAACCTCCTAAGAGAGGGGAGAGACGCCGGCTAATCGACGTCTCTCCCCCATAAGTGTCGTAAGAGCACCCGAGAGACTCAGTGCCCGACAGCTGGCTCCGGCGCTCGACCAGGCACAGAAGCCTTGGCCTCAACAGGAACCTTCTTAACGCCAAGCGTCCCAAGCCAGAAGACGAACAGGATGCTGATCCAGAAGAACAGCACGTTGAACGAGATCATATTGGCCGCGAACCCAATCGTGTGGGTATAGGCCCAGGGCGAGTTATCGCGCATGATCTCATTGACATGCCAGAACAAACGCACTGACGAGCGGATATAGCCCATTAAGCCCATCATCCACGTAAATGCTGTCGCCAACATAATGAGGGCATACTGAGAACGGGCTGAAATCTTGCCCCATTCAATCGGACCTGTCTGCTTGGCCCCCTTCATCATGACCGCATTCAAGGCCGTCATGAAAAAGAGGCACGACAACGTGGTCGCCACTTGCGGCACAGAAAGCCCTATACGCACGTTGGCGGGAATATAGTAGCCGTAGATGGCAAGCCAAATGATGTTCACGTACGCCCAGAAGAAGAACGTTCCCATGAAGATGTTTCCGAACTTCGCCCAGGAGACTGTGGACACCTTGTTTCCGCGCATGTACCAGATAAAGCTCAACACGGTGGTGGTAATGATCACGTTGATTCCACCGTTCTTGGCTGACATCACGCCATAATTCCCCAACACTGGGTGTTGCTGCCCGCCCATCGCTTTGAGCTCGGCTGGCGTCATGACCATTGTGTGCGGCGTAATGAAGATAAGGAATCCGCATACCAGGATGAACACCAGGTACTTAATGTACTTTTGGTATTTTTCGGCACCACGCATTCGGCCCAATGCTTGCCAGAGGTAATAGTTGCTGCTCAAGAAGAGAATCCCGATCATAGTCGCCTGGATAATGAAGAGCCAGGCCAACAAGCCCCCCATAAGAGTAATCCCCATTTGCTGACGATAGGCGTACACCTCTCTCATCAACCAATACCCAGCGAATGGCAACGGGATCAGGAAGGCCACGCCGATTGCCATCGCTATGTAGCCCATCCAGTCGTAATGAGCACGCTCCTCATCAGTTTTCGCAGACAAGAACCGGTACGCCGCATAGGCCGCCACCACACCTCCCCCGAACGCCATGTTGCCGAGAATTCGATGAACGTTCAGCGGATTCCATAGGGCTGTGTGGATGACGTGCCAAATGTTGCCCAGGTAACGGCCTTGCTCATCAACTCCGGCCGGCGACATCATGAACCCGATCCAGGAGTTAGCAAGAAACATCAACACCGTGCCAATAACGTTCAGAATGACCGACATGCTCAAGTGAATCCACTTCAAGAATCCCTCCTTCATCTTGTCCCAGCCATAGTAATAGATGTAGAGGGTTCCGCTCTCAGCAACGAACATCAGCGCATAGATGTGCATCACCGGACGGAAGATGCTGGAGAGGTAGCCAAAAAACGCGGGATAGAGCGTCAAAAACGTAAAGATCAGAATACCACCCAGAATCGCGGTCAAAGAATAGGCGGTCAAGCTGATCTTGATAAAGTCATAGGCCAACTGATCGTATTTCTTGCCCATGGCCCTGTCTTTCGACACAACCCCCATGAACTCAATAATCATGCAAAAAATCGGAACTGCCAACACGAAACTTCCATAGTACAGATGCTGCTGGTTAGCAAACCAGAGGAGCACCCGGCTTTCAAAGTTGTACCGAGGATAGTCCTTCGGACTGTCGGTTGTTTTAGGAGCCGGGGCACCAACAACAATCCCCTCGGTCTTGTAGTAGACATCCCGCCCCTTCTCAACTTTCTTCTCAGCTTCACCACCACCCGTCCGAGCTGCATCCGGTGGTGGCGCGCCTGTCGGTGCCTCTCCACCGCCAGCCAATACGGGAGCTGAGACAAGTATAGGTAGAACGAGGAGGCCAACCATTGCGACGAGCGCCATGATTGACATAATCTTTTTCCGGGTCACGCTACCCATGGCTTACCTCCTTGGATCCATCACGCTTCTGGGTCACAACTTCTTGAGAACCGCGTTGCAAATTTATCAGCAATCCTGCGTGCCAGAAGCTCTCCGCGCTAACCCAACCAGGTCAACGCGATAGGTGAATTTTGAAGTGCGCTTAATTCCTCTTATTACTTCCTGAACAAGTACCAATAATCCAATCCCTGCATATCCATGAGAAAGTGATCCACGGCAGTGAAATAGATTAAGCAAATCACTGTTGAAATCAGGATATAAAAAATCGTCTGTCCCATTTTCTAGCCCCTCTCCCTCGTCGAAAGCTGCAGGTTAAATCCGCACGCGGTCCGTCCCATGGGTCTTTAAAACAAAAAGCCCGTGCTTTCAGCACGGGCACTGTATTCCGGCAAACCAATAGAAGAACCACAGGCTAACTGCACACGTGATATAAAAAATCATCTTCCCGATTTTGATCTTAGTTTCTGAGTCCTGTCGAGCCGCTTCAGCCATGCTCTTCTCCTCTGATGATCTTCGATGAGGGGACAAATTTGCTCAGTAAAAATCCACTCAGTTTCTTGACACGCAGGACAGTCTATGTTAATGAAATTCCCTCACTTTTAACTTTCAGGAGCAAGGAAATAATGACCAAAAATTCAAAATTGTTCGATATTATAGTTTTGGCTGGTATGGTTGTCAATATAATTTTGGCCGTGTTTCTTATTCTCTATTATTTTGATTTTCTGTAACTTTTACATCCCTCATGATCAGCATTTCCGTCTTGTTTTTACCCACTGAAGCCGCACATCGAAATCCGATTGTTTCGTCCCGAAAATCTGGGACCATCTTGCTCCGGCTCGTGATCCGGAGGTCCGATCCGGTGCTTGTGTATCCTCCTCCTCTCAAGACCTTAAACACACCGAATTCCGGGCCCCTCGGGTTCTTGTCGTTTGATTCTTCGTAGGCGTTTTCCTGATACCAATCGGCTACCCACTCCATCACGTTTCCAGCCCCATCCATGACACCGTATGGGCTACGATCCCTCTGAAATGTTCCTACAGGAGCAGTGACTTCATATCCATCGTTGATACGAGCCCAGTTCGATGCACCCAGATCCGTCATATTCCCCCAAGGCCAGATACGACCGTCGGTGCCGCGCATCGCTTTTTCCCACTCAGCCTCAGTCGGCAGACGCTTTCCTTTCCAGCGGCAATACGCATCAGCGTCATCCCACGATACGTAGACGACCGGCTGGTTGGGACCGCGCATGCGCTCCATATTTTTGGCATAGCGAGAAGGGGGGCCTGCCTTTCGATGGCCGGTCGCGGCGACGAACTCTGCATATTGATAATTAGTCACTTCAAAGCGATCAATCAGGAACGCATCCAAATAGATGATGCGTTCAGGCCGTTCATCAAAACCGCCGACTTCGCTCCCTCGGATGAACGGCCCCTCGGGAATCAGCACCATCTCTTCCTTGATCGGCTCTTCGTTTCCTTCCTCGCTGCTCGCCGCCGTTTCAGGAATACTGACTGGCGCCCGATCTGGATCCTCGACAGGTGTCGGCGTGGTTCCGCGAAGAATACCCATGATCGGAAGACTTGCCGCGGCAAGTACGGCCAGAAGAAGCGCCACTTTAAATTTTGTTTCCAACATGAGCGACGTAAGCAATGCACGAGGACGCTAAGCTCCAAAGGGGAGGTCACAATCTGCTATGACGCGCCGACAGATTCGCTCCCGTCTTTCGCGCAGCGAAACCCGATAGTGCTGTCCGTTCGCCACATTCTTGCCTGGAACCGTTTAGAGACTCTGGTTCCGTGCGGCGTCTCGCGCCAGGACCCCCCGCGGATCACCTTATGCTCTCCTTCTTCAGGTCCCTTTGGATCTCGATAGGGTGTTTTTTGGTAGTAGTGCTCGTCGTAGTTATCGGCCACCCACTCGGCAACATTACCCGCCATGTCATACACTCCGTAAGGACTTCGTCCGCTCTCGAACGAACCGGGAGGAGCGAGATATTTAAATCCGTCCTCTTCGCCATCGACATTGGCGTGACCAACACCGAAGTCGTCGCCCCAGGGATACCGACGACGCCCCTCTCCACGCGCAGCTTTCTCCCATTCGGCTTCGGTCGGGAGCCGCTTGCCGGCCCATTTGCAATAGGCCACTGCATCGCTCCACGACATCCCTATGGCCGGCAATTCTGGCTTCTTAATCTTGGAGATATCATCCTCGAACACCGGGACGAACGGTTTGCCACGTTTGGTCATCTTCACGAATCGCTCGTACTCAGCCTGCGTCACTTCTCGCAGATCGATATAATACGTTCCCAGGTAGACCTGATGCTCAGGCGCTTCGTCGGGGTCACCTTCGGTGCTTCCCATTCTGAACGGTCCTTCGGGCACCTGAACCATTTCGCGGCCATCGTCGCCTACAAGGGTCTTGTACATGGAATAATCTTGCTTCGCTACAGTCGTGAGCGGGCGACTCTCGGTCTTGATCGTGGCCGCCAGTTCTCTCATTCGCTTGGACTTGTACGACTCGTACACCAACCCGGCGATCATCAGGATGAATGAGGCGAACACAAACACAATGGAACCAATGAGGACAGCCCTATTTTCCATAGCACTCCACTTTCATCGAGCGAAAAGAACCAGAAGAGAGACTGGATCGACGTTCTTAAACGATTCAGATTTTCAGACCGGTGGATCAACCGGCTTCGATGCCTGCTTGCGCGCCGCACGCATATCGAGCAACATCGACGCCTGAACTCCCAGAAAGCCTCCCATCGCAGCCCCTGCACCCGCTCCAACGGAGATCTTTTCCGTACCGGCCAAAATCCAAGCAAGCCCACCGCCAAACACTGTCCCAACCAGAATACTGACCAGGAACCGCCGGCCTCCAAGGAACCCCACTACGGTGCCCAGGAGCAAACCGACTCCGGCAGCCACCGGCGCTGAAGAGCCTCCGATAATCAATCCGATCATGATCCCCACCGTCCCCATGACGATGGCGCCGAACACCATGTCGAAGATCTTCTTGGCTGAAAACTGACTCATTCCTGAGGTGCCACTCATCAGAATCGACCTGGCTGTGCCGTTCCCTTCTTTTCCCTTAATGGGGCCTCATTGCGGATATCGGACCAATATCCACTTCCACACCGGGCCCGGCAAAAATTGAAATACCCCAGGCCTTTTCGGCCGGCTCATGATGATGAATACGCTTGAAGTCCTCGTACACGTTCACCCGCTCCTCCACCCACTGACCGCTGGCGGTCGTCCCACTTTGCACGACGATCTCCGACCCGCTGAACATGCCGCCCTCGGTCAATGTTCCCTCTGCCTTGCTGGCACTCCAAACATACTTCGTAAAGACCGGGATGAAGAGCAGATCGGTATCCAACGAGGCATAAACGGCTACGATCGGGTCTGCCCCATTGGGAGCTTTATGCAAGCGCCACTTCCAGACCAGGATCGGATAGGCTTTGGGGTCCCAATCTATTTTCTTCTTTTTAATGCGTTGGCCAGCGTCTCTCACCGCCAGATAATTGAAGTCGGCTTCAGACTGAACCTTGTACGCCTCTCGCCCTTTGGCCTGGCTGCGCTGACTCTCATGCTCCCAATGAGCTGGAAATCCGTCAGCGTCTTTCACCTGAAAATCCTCTAACACAATCTGCGATGAGGCTTGGGCTGACGACGACCATGCCGCGCTCCAGACTCCTACCAGCCCCAACACGAGCAACCCGATGCTCTTTACAGTCCGCATAGGGAACGCCACTCCCTCTTTCAACTCAAGCTTCACGGGAAGGAGACGCTATAAGTCCGGACCTTTTCTGGGCACCTAATTCCACACTCATTACCGCCTGCCGACCTCGTTGACACACCCAGAAAAGGCACAGCACGGCTATCCAGAATACCACCATATTGAGCGTGACCATCTTCGCCGCAAAACTCAACGGAGGCGTGAAGGCCCAAGGCGATAGATCCGCTATCAGTTCATTCACATGCCATGCGAGGCGCCCCGAGGATCGAATGTATCCCATCAGCCCCATCACCCAGGAAAACGCCGCTGCAAGGCCGAACAGTCCGACCATCCCCCGCACGGATATCTTGCCCCACTCGATCGGACCATGAACCTTGGCGCCACGCAGCATGGCCTGGTTGATGGCCACACCGCCGACAAGCACGGTCAACGTCGTGAACGCTTGCGGCCACGACAACCCTACTCGAATGCTCGCGGGCAGATAAAACCCGTAGACGGACAGCCACAGGATATTGAGGATTCCGACAGTGAACAGCACCGCCAGCACGCTATTGCCGGTTCGGACCCACGAAATCGTCATCGTCCGGTTCGCCCGCCGATAGAAGATGTAGCTGAGCGTGGTAAGACAGATCATGACGTTGACGGCGCCGTTTTTTGCTGACATGACGCCGTAATTCCCGATGACCGGATGCTGCGCTCCACCCATTGCCTTGAGTTCGCTGCCAGTCATCATCATGGTATGCGGGGTCAACCACACGAAAAGGCAGCCCATGAGACCCCAGACCAGGAATTGGAAATACGGCTGATACCGCGTCCCGCCGCGAATCCTTCCCATGCTCTGCCAGAGATAGTAATTGATCCCGAGAAACAACGCGCCGATCAGCAGTGCCTGCACGACAAACAGCCACGTCAGCAACCCGCCCATCATCGTCACGCCCATGCTTTGCCGGAACGCGTAGACCGAGCGCATGAGCCAGTATCCGGCGAACGGCATCGGCAAGAGCGCGCAGACCGTCACGAATAGGAAGACGTATCCCACCCAGTCGTAGTACGCGCGTTCTTCATCATTCTTGCTGGTGAAAAATCGGAAACAGGCATAGGCCAGCACAACCGCCCCGCCGGACATGATATCCGCTAGAAACCGGTGCACATTCAGTGGATTCCAGAGGGCCGAGTGAAGCAGATGCCAGACATTCCCGAGATACCGTCCGTAAGCATCCACACCGGCGGGTGCCATCATAAAAGCTGCCCAGGCATTGGCCAGCAACAATAATGCGGTGCCGAAGGCGTTGGCCACTACGCCGATCGCGGCATGGCCCCATTTTGCGGCAGGGGAGGCCAAACGATCCCAACTGTAGTAATAGAGGATCAGCAACAACGACTCGCCGACAAAAACGAGGGCGTACACCGGCATCATGGCCTTGAATGTCCCGCCCATGTACCGCATGAAGCTCGGATAGAGCGCAATGAACAGCCATAGCATCGCGCTGCCGACGACGGCGGTAATCGAGAGGGCGAGCAGAGCGACTTTCAGCAAATCCCGCGCGAGTCCATCATACCGCGCCGCATGCACCCGATTGCGTGACACCAGACCCAGGAACTCCAAGAGGACGCAAAAGATCGGGAGAGCCAGGACGAAGCCGCCGAAATAGGTGTGCTGCTGCGTGACAAACCAAATCAGGATCCTGTTGTCCAGCGACCCGTATCGGGGATAGACCGTCTCATTCGGAGAGGGAGCGGGGGGTCCCACCGGCGTTCCTTCGATCTTATAGTAAATATCCTGGGATATGCGAAGAGTGGTTGGTTCCCGCTCCAACTCGAAACCGGAACCCCAGGCCGGCCCGAACAGTAGTGCACAGCCGATCACGACTACCACCGCTTGCATTCGATGACCTTTGTGCATCATACTCACGATTCGGACGTCCTTCCTCCGGACTCGTCTGGGGCCGCATTGGCGGGTTGCAGGTTCATTGCTTCCCGAGGCCTCGTGGATTTAGACAAGATGCCTATGACGAACGGGCACCGCAAGATCGACGCAGGAACGGGCTGAGCCAAACGATCTTCGACCGACCGGCGGTATCCGAGGTAATACCCGTACAGGCTCATTAGACCTCCCACTCCCCCGGCCATCAGACCCAGACTCGGCCGGGCGATCGTCTCTAACCGCACAAGATAGATCGCAGCCCCGACCAAAGAAAGGTAATACGTCGCCGCAAAGGCCAACCCCGGCCACCACCAAAACTTGAACAACTCACTCCACGCCGTCTCGCTGAGAGACCGCAGCCATCCTCCGTGCCGCTGCTGTCCCCCGAAATAGGCAAAGACCGCCAGCGACCCGGCCCCGGTCGTGACCAGAACCAACTGCCAGAGCAACGTCTGCTCCGTTCCGACGACACCCGTGCCGGCAAGTGCGAGCCCGGCGCACCCGAACGCGCCGGTAGCCGTCCACCAACCGACCCGTGTCGTGTGATCCCTAATGAGCGATCGGAGTTGCATCCCATCGGGGAATGTCGGAAAGGGCCTGCCGCTCTGTTCCTGCAGACGAACATATCCGATCTCAAAGGCATCGCGGGCCACTGACGTGCAAGCGATGACGATCGCCATCATAGCGGGCCCGTCCGGATGAGCGAAGAAATCATAGTTGGCTACCACGCGCAGGAGCGCCAAGACCAGAAGAGAAAGTTGGATTCCGTAGACAAACCCGATCCAACCGAGCAGCCAAGCCGTCTGTCTTACACCGTCCTCCCCCCAAGCTCTGGCTGTGGCACTCCCTCTCCCGACCCGGTACGCCCAGGCCGCAGTCGCCGTGGAGATGAGCCCGCTGACGCCGAGCACCACCCAAGGATCGTCCAGCGCGACCACGGGTTTCAACACCCGATAGATGCCGAACGCCACCAGTCCGGCAAGCAACATCGCTCGGCGTTTTCGTTTCCGGACTTCGTCCTCGGTGACGGTCAGGGTCAGACTGGGAAGGACCCTCAGCGCCAGCCTGTGCAGCATCCAGAACCTTCTCGTGAACCGTTATCCGCAAACCGTCGGGCGCCGGAATTTCTCATCCTGAAGTTGCGACGACGATTTCCGTTTACCGAATAACGGCGGCTCACTTTTGCGCGGCCATGCCAAAATACTTGGCCTTGACTTCCTCCATGAGTTCGACTGTGACCCGGGGCAGCCCGCGCTCAATCGCCGTTCGCTCCAATTCGACACGAGCCATTGCGCGGACAGGAGTCGGCACATTGCTCAAACGTCGTTCCGCCTCACGATCCCAAGTGACGGTCCCTCCCTGCTGGGCTCGGGCGATCAGATCATAGGTGACAACTCGATGGTTGCAGGCTTTGGCGTACGACTCGACCTCTTCTTTCACCAACGGCGCCAGATAGGGCGGCATCCGATCCAGACGATGCCGCGCGTCATCGGTCCACATGAACCGATCTACGAAGGCGGTAGCCTGATCGGCCGGGAGATCGATCCCCACGCGGAACCCGCATCCGCGGCATTCCGACCGCACGAACCAGTGCTCAGTCCCGGTCGCATCGATCTGCTCCTCGATGCCTTCCGTATGCATCCATCTGCCGCAGCCGCACACCAACATAGGTCGGCATCGACCGGTTCATCCGATCTTCCCGGGAAACAGGATATAGAGCATCGTGTACGTCGTGCTGCCGGTCACGAACAAGATACAGTAAATGATCATCGTGAAGCGGCCCAGAGCGCGATGTCGATCGGCGCCGTTCGGCCAGATGCGCTGGATCATCGTCTCGATCCCCAGCACAAGGCCGACAAGGACTACGAATCCGAGATACACTTCCAACTTTCGCATCGAAAACCCAGCGGTCGACGCGCGGAACAGGAACAACACGACGGCCAGTCCGGTGAGCCCACCGAGAATTACCCCGATTTTCCTCCCAGAGGTTTGTAACAGCGCGTCCCTGAGCAAACGCCTACCCTGGACGACGGCTTGGGCACGGAATCCCAAGACGATCATATAGATCGCCATGACAAGCCCGATGATGACAAGAATGATGTGCACGGTCAGCAAAGGAATGAAAACGTAGTCGTAGAGTTCTTGAGGCCCGCCAAATCCCTCTTTGCCTTCCACTGCCAGAACGCCCAATTGCCGGAACAGGTAGTAACTCGTGAAAAACGCGAGCATGGCGATCATGCCGCCCAGCATTAACCAATGGTGCGTGTGCCCTTGGCCGCGCTTGGCTTGAAACCAGCCGATGATAAACAGCCCCGTGAACAGCGTCGCCATCAGTTGACTCAGATCCGCTCCGAGTGTGGCGTGAGTCCCGAAGAACCCCGGTTGCTTCAGCAAATCGGTCATAAGTACGATTTGGTGATGTCGTGATTTCGCGAAGTACCCATCAACTCCGTCAAATCATCAGAACACACTTGATCCTTGTTTAACTCCCTCAACCACCGCGGTCGACTCCAACTCATGGACCGAGTCGAAACCGGCCTCCGTCATCCACCGCAGCGCATCTGCGGTCGTATAACAACCCCCTCGCTCCGTATTCACGAGAATGTGCACGGCAAACGCGGTCGTCCAGGCCGGACTGGTGCCAGACGGATCGAGAAATCGATCTTTCACAATCAACCGCCCTCCGGGCACCAGATGCGCATATACCTTTTTCACCAGCGCCGCGTTCGTAGAGGAATCCTGGTAATGGAGGATATCGGACATCAACACCGTGTCGTAGGGGCCTCCCAACGCATCGCGATTGAAATCTCCCGGCAGCAGCCTGATGCGATCCTCCAATCCGGCTTCCTTGATCGTGCGTTCGGTGAGGCGAAGCGTCGTCGGCAGATCGAAGACCGTCGCGGTCAGGTATGGATAGGTCCGGCAGAAGGCGATGGCGTTGGTCCCGGCACCGCCGCCGAGGTCGAGTAACGTGCGCGCGCCGTCCAGTTTGAGCCGTTTGGCCAACTCCGGTCCGCTCTGTTGCCCGATCCGGTGCAAGACGGAGAGGACATTCCCGCCCAGTTCAGGATCTGTTTCAAACACATGCCGGCTGACCGGCGATCGTCCGGTTCGGACCGTCTCCTCCAACTTCCCCCAGTTGTTCCATTCGGCGTCGTGCAATAATAAAAGATGGCCGACATACTGGGGCGTATGCTTGACGAGATACCGTCGCGCAGTTTCCGTATTGGCAAACCGGTCCCCCTCCTTTGTTAAGACACGCATGGCGACCAAGGCGTTCAATAGCAACATTAAGGCCCGCCCGTCGGCTCCAATCTGCTCTGCGACTTCTTCCGCATTCTTCGCTCGACCCTCCAGCACGGAAAATACCTCCAGCTTCACGGCTGTGAGCAGGATCTTGGTTTCCCAGTAGTACCCAAGCTGGAAGATTTCAGCGAGCGACAATTCCCGCGACACACTCATCCGCTCTCTCAAGCAGTCCGCGAAGGACCGCCAGAAATTTGAGAATCTTACCCATACTGGAAAGGGAAAGGCAAGAACCGACGAAGAGCGTAGAAGGAAGTACAAAGACAAAGGGCAGCGGCCTACAAAGGCCGCTGCCCTTTGTCGCAGCGATTACGCGGCGTCGATGTGTCTATTTCTTGATTTCGGCCTTGACGTCGGCTTTCCCGCCCTCCGGCACATCGACATCGATCTCGACCTTTCCCGCAAAGGGATGCCAAGCGACGAGTTTATGCTTGCCCGCTGGCACGTCCTTGATCTCGAAGGTCCCATCATCCTTCACCACTGCATAATAAGGATTGGTGACCGGCAGAAAGAAAGACTGCATGAACTCGTGCTGGTCGCACTGTAAACGGAACATTGACCCTTTCTTCCGCAACACGACCGGCTTGTCGAGCTTCGAACCCTTCTCCGCAAGACCGATATTGAACACGGTGCTCGAGCTGGAGCCGAGCACTTCAAAGGAATGCGGGTTATGCAGCACTCCCTTCACAGACTTCGGATCATCAGGATCCGCGTCGTGGTTCTCAACATGGAAATTCTTCTGCTTGACCACCACGCCGGTATAGGGCTGGAACTCGCAGAACTCGGCTACGACGTCAGTACCCTTGTAGCCGTCCATAAACGCCTTGTCCTCAACATCGGCGATGGCCACGACCGCGGCTTTCAATCCGCCGTCTTTCGCAACGTCGATGGTTTTGAGGATGCGCTTATCGCCTTTGACCAGATCCGCTTTCTTTCCGTCCGTGGCGATCTTTGGGCAGAACTTCGGATTAGGGAATTTGGAGAAAAGAAATTCCTTCTCCTCAGGCTTACCGTTATACGTCACCTTGCCGGTGATCGTGCCCCCGGCAAACGCGGTGAGGGGCGCGGCCAGAAAGGCCGCGAGCGCTGCACCATATAACAATATGACTGTCAACACACTCTTCTTCATAGGACTGCCTCCTTGTGAATGAATAACGATCGTCAAACGCTCTCGCGTGAACTCCGCGCTTTTACACAGGCACCCGCAGCGAGGAACCCACACGTCGCTCTTCGCTTACGAAGAACCGTTCTGGCTGTCTTCCAAGCACTGTAGAGAACGTGAGGCGAGATGGTAGACAAGGTTGTATACAGTAAATCCGGAGGGAGTGTCAACCTGAAAAGTCATGACCTATGCGATCCGCCAGTCTTTTCAAATGGTTCAACGTTCGATCAACGAAGAGCAAGGATACGGGCCAGGGCCCCGCCCGCTGTCGCGCGGACGGCCTCATCCTGGTCTCGCAACGCCGCCTTGAGAATAGGAACGGCCTCTCGAACTCCGATATGCCCCAACGAGCGGGCGGCGACCATGCGGGGAAGCGGTAGGGCGTCCACTAACAGGATACGGAGTGACTCGACCGCCTCTCTCGCATTTACACCGGTAGCGCTCCCCAATGCCTTTGCGCTTTCCGCCCTCATCCCGGGGTCGTTTTGCTGAGCCAGCTTGCGAATGACCGGCGCAACCGATTCATAGGGTTCGTTCAAGCGAAGCAAAGCTGCCGCTGCTTTCGCCTGCACCATTGGGCTCGAATCGGCTAACGCCCGTTTGAGCGCCGAGACCGACTCTTTCAAGCCCAGTTCGGCAAGACTCAAGGCCGCAGTGGCCCGTACGGCCGGGACAGGGTCCTCCAGCGCCCGTTGCAGCGACACAGCGGCTTCCGGCTTGGCCAGCATGCCCAGCGCCTGGGCCGCGGCCCCTCGGACAGACGGCTGCTTGTAGTCCATCGCCTCGATTAGAATCGGATAGGCTCGATCCTCTTTCAGTTCCCCCATCACGCGCAACGCCGCCGCGCGTTCCTCCGGATTCAAGGCTTCTGCCGAGCGCCGGAGCTGATCCCAGGCCTCCTTCCTCCCCAACCGGAACAACGCCCCGTAGGCGGCAGCGCGCACGATCGGCAGTTCGTCGTCCTGGGCACGTTCAAGTGCCGGAATGACCGTTCGATCTCCCGCCCGCCCAAACACCTTGATCGCCGCCGCCTTGACTAATCCCGCCTGATCCTCGAGAGCCTTCCGCAAGCGGGGAGAGCGACGCCCGGCTTCGCGCCGTCCGAGGCCTTCCGCGGCAAGGGCTCTGACCAGACCCGATCCGTCACCGAGCCCATCCTCGAAATACGGGATTGTTTCGTCAGAGTCCAACTCTTTGAGGGCTGTATAGGCTGCGCCCCGCATCTGCTCCCGCATGTCCTTCAGCAAAGGCGTGATGAATCCGATCGCGACCTCGCGCAAGAGAGGCTCATCGTCCCGCTTAAGCTGGTGTTCGAGTCGCTCATATTCGGTCAGCGCGTCTACAGGCCGCCCGAGCCGGAGCAACGCCCTGATTTTGAGTGTTCTGGCCTCGACGGACAGACCCTCTTCGCGAGCGAGCCGGTCGAGCAATTCGAGTGATTGCGCGTACTGCTTCTTTTCGAACGCAGCCTGCGCATCCTTCAGCGCGATTGACGGTCGGGCGGAGTCTGCGGCGAAGACGAGAAAGCCGAAGAACAGAGCCTCGATGAGCAGACTCGCGAGGAATACAGCCCAGACCTGGCGAGGGATCGTCATCGAGCGCCATTTCATCGACAATGTGCCTCTCAACGACAAAAGCGGCAGAACATACGGCAGGCGTCCTGTTCTTGAGAAAAGGGCCGGACGAGTGACGCAAGGTTTACGACATACAACGGGAGGGATGACGACATAGCCGCTAGCGCTGATGCTCAACCAACGGCACGATCTCAACCGGATACCCTAGGGATTCCGGGCCGAAACGGGGGTTGTCCATGACCTGAAACGCCGTCCGGCGCCCCTTCGGAGCCTGGAGCGAGAAATTTTCGACGACCGTCCCGTCCGCCGCCACGGTCACCGAACGCACCTGCATCGGTCCGGTTTGAGGATGCCAGACGACCAATTGATAGGTCCCCGGGGGCACGTTCTCGATTCGATAGGAGCCGGTCCGATCAGTCACCGCGTAATACGGACTGGTGACCGCCATCGCCCAGCTTTCCATATAGGCATGAAATCCGCACTGCATATAGAACGTCCGGCGGCCCTTGCTGAGCGACACCGGCTCGATCATGGACTTACCCGGCAAATGTTCGTGGGTCGCGTGGATGTCGCCGCGCCGGTGGTTGGGATTCATCGGCAACGGCGAGTTGAACAACACCCGCGTCCCGAGTTCCAGCGATGTCTCGTAGGCCTGAATGTCGTGCATGACCGGATCCATGTTCACCACTTCCACCGCATGCCCGTTGCGGACAACGGTGACGAACGGATTAAACTGGCAATCCCGCGCCTCGATCCGAGGCACCGACAGCTCGAAAGGCTTGCCCGCTGAGACACCCTCTAGCACCACCACGGCGTCCTTAAGCCCCCCCGCAGAGTCCACAACGAAGTCCCTGAGCAACCGCCATCCCTTGCCGTTGGAAATGCGGCCGCAATAAATCGGATCAGGGAATGTAATCAGATTGAATCCTTTCGGATTCGGCAGCTCCCCGTCCAATGTCACCTTGCCAGTCACCGTGCCGCCGTGCGTCACCTCAACCACCTCGTAAGGCCAGGCAACAGGCGAACCGGCTAAAGCGGCGACCGCCAGGATGCCGGTCGCGAACATCCTCATGAACAGGCCTGCTTTCCTCCAATCCAGCGCGCGCACCTTCATGCTCCCTCCAGCCTTGTTCAGGGTTTTTGCAGCAAGAGAGTCGGTCTGATCTCCAACGACTTGCCGAGTGCCTCTAACCCGAAGTGGGGGTTTTCGACGATTTCATGGGCGCTCCGTCGCCCGGTCGGAGCTTTGAACTGGAAAGACGCCGTGACGGTCTGCCTTGGCTTGACCGTGACCCTCTGTTCGAGCATCGGCCCGGCCTGGGGATGCCAGGCAACCAACGTATAGTCGCCGGGCGGCACATCGGTGAGCGTAAACGAGCCGTCGCCGTCCGTGATCGCGTAATAGGGATTCTCCACTGCCATGCCCCAACTTTCCATGTAGGCGTGAAACCCGCATTGCATGACAAAGATACGGCGCCCCTTCGTCATGTTGATCGTTTGTTTCATCGGCTGGCCGGGAAGGTGCTCATGGCTGTCAGCGCCGACGATGCGGCGGTGATGCGGATTCATCGGCAGCGGGGTATTGAACAGCACGCGGGGGCCGAGATGCGAAGTCTCGTACGCCTGGATATCGTGCATGACCGGGTCCATGTTGACGACGGTCACTTCGGCCTTATCGCGGACGACGGTCACGAACGGCAGGAAACGGCAGTCGCGCGCCTCGATGGTCGGCGGCTCGAATTTGAAGGGTTTTCCCCTTGTCGCGTCGGTCAGCATGACGACCGCGTCTTTGAGTCCGCCGTCCAGCGCGATCGTGAACTCTTCGAGAATGCGCCACCCCGTCCCCGTCGAAATGCGTCCGCAGTAGACGGGATCGGGGAAAGTAATCAGATTAAACCCCTTGGGCGTTGGCTTGCCCCCCGTCATCGTCACCTTGCCGGCGATGGTTCCGCCGTCTGTCACCGCGATCTCTTCATATCCCCAGGACGGCGACGCACCGGCCGCGACCAGCAACAGCGCCACCACAATCGTCAACAACATGAAGTCCTCCCATTGCTCAGCCTACTACCTTGCTTGAAACGCAACGCGCTTATGTTACACAACGGCGGGCGCTAAGAAAAAGGGGGGAGCCGAGGCGGCTCCCCCCTTTTTGGTTCGGACATCGCTTAGGCGAGCGACTTCGGTTTACTTTGAAGCCACCGGAATCGCCTGAGCGGGTGTTTCCGTCTCGGCTTTCTTCACGCCGGGCGCAGCCCCAGCCAGCGGCAGGAGACGCTGATCCCCCGCCGGCAGCACGCGGAGGTAGCCCCACTGTCCAGACTGCGAGTACGGCAACCGCTGGTTGCTGTACACGTAATCGCCGGTCAGCCGATAAGGACCGCCCGCCGACGGAATGAACGCGTCGAGGACCTCCGAGCCGGAGAACTCGACCACACTGATCATGTCGGCTCCCCGCATGTACGGCTCGATCGGCCATTCGTGCTTCTCGACGCTGAACATTCCGTTCTGCTCGTTGCTCGCCCCCAGGATGTGAATACGCACCGGATCGCCCGCGTGCGCCTCGATGATCGGCGTCGCCGGATCCTCGGGTTTGTCGGCCGTACAAGGCTGGAAAATGCGGCCCAAGGAGCAACCGGCCTCTTCCCGATACTTGTACGGTTCAGACCGGTAGTTCACGCCCACCAACCCCGCCACGTTTTGCACATAGGGCATGAAGCTGGTGCCTATGATGTTGTCTTCATCCTGGAAGAAGAGCGCCACATCCCGATAATTCGGACGGGTCTCGTTCCCGGGGACCGTTCGATCGATGATCACATCGGCCGCCCAGGCGTTTTTGAGCGAGATATCGGCGCCGGTCTTGGGATCGCGGTACTTTGACCCCTTAGGCCCGACGATGATCGCCCCGAACAACCCGTTGCGCGGGTTCAACATCACATTGCCCCAGTCCCACACCAACGACGTGGTTTCCCCGATGAAGGGATCCGCATAGTAGGTGTAGGTGCGGGCCTCGCCAGGAGCGATCGTCTGATCGCCAGGATTGTTGCCGACATTTGCACCCAGTGAGTCCTTGGGGTCGAAGGCTAATCCGATCGCTGAGAACGACGCGCGACTCGCCTTGAGCTTGTTCTTTAGATTGATCTTGACGCAGTCCCCGACGTTCACCCGAAGAGTCAGCGGCATCGGCTGCAATCCTTCCGCGACCTTGGACACTTCTTCTTCGAGCGCATAAATCTTCGCGTCGGGGTTGGTGATCAGGATCTTCCGCTCGAAGTCCACCTCGATGGCTTCGGGCGCCTTCGGGTTGAACTTCATCGACGGATAATCCATCGCAACCACGTTGAAGGTTTTCACCGGCGCGTCAGCCGGACAGACCGGCAGCGGTTTCGGAATCTCATTCTTGCCCGAATATCCGGCCGGCAGTTTCTTCAGATCCGGCTGTTCCTTGTCGTACACGCGAAGGATACCCCAGGCTCCTTCGGAGAACTTGGAGGAACGGCCGTTGAAATGGATGTAATCGCCCGGCTGCAACCGCGGCCCGCCGGCTTGCGGCACGACCAGGTCATAGCGCTCGGCGATCCCGATGTGAATCGAGTTCTTTCGATTCGCGTCGCCGGCGTACCGCTCTGTCAGGAACGTATGCCCGGACACGGTCCACGTCATAGTTTCATTCATCAGAGTATGCAACAACCTGAAGACCATGGTATCCCCGACGTACGCCCGTAGCAGCGGCGTGTAAGGATCGCCATGGATCGCGCTATTGAAGATCTGCGACGGTTCCGGATTGCTGGCCAATCGCTGCGCGATGGGGCCGGCTCGGAAGTTGAGACCGCTCCCAGTGGTGTGGGTCCCACCGTTCAGGAACGGCATTGGCGTCATATAGATCTTCTCCGGCATCATGAACGACACGGTCTTGCCTGCTTCGAGCGCCACTTCGACCGGCTGCCCCGGCGGGTTGCCGGCCGTCACGATGTTCACAGTATGAGGCACCGTGTCATGCACCTGCACCATCAGTTCCCGGAAGCTGCCGTTTACGCCGTGCCCTACCGGCTCGATCGTATGAATGTCGGCGACGGGTCCGCTTCGGATTTCCTTGCCGGTCTTCGGGTCGTGATAGGTGGATCCGACCGGCTCGGCGATGAAGGTGCCGAATCCGCCATGCGGCCAGGTTGTGGCGCCGAATGCGTGGTCGTGCCAGAAGACCGTGCCTACATCGGCATCCACCCAGAACCGCTGACGCACGAACTCCACCGTGATGATGTCGTTCGCCGGATGGTCGTGCTTCAGCCCCTTGGTCAAGGTGATGGTATTCCCCTTGATCTCTTTGATGCGGGCAACTTCATTCCCCTTTACGTTGTCCGCACCGATGAGAATCAGAATGTTTGGATGGTACTGCGCCGCGTTTTTCACCGTGATGGTTCTAGCGCCCTTCTTCGCCGGCGCCGTCAATACGGTGTTCATCGGTGCAGGCAGCCCCTTCTTGTTCTTCTTTTCCAGCATGGTGAACGGCCGAACCGACTGTTCATAGGAGAAGCCGGTGATCACGCCGTCCGACGCCTGGTTGTCGAACTGCAGGAAATGCCAATGTGTGTTGATCTTGGAGGATTGGAAGTTCGTGTAATCGTCATCCTCCCACTCGCTGGTGAGCATCCAGTCGACGCAATCATAGATGTTGCCGCGCACGACCAATGGGTACTTCAGATCGTCATTGGCCCGAATCGCGGCCTCCTCCTCGTGCAGGACATAAATCAAGCCGTTCGGATCAACCACCGGCGGCTCCTTGCCCTGCGCTTTGGCGATTTTAATCGGCAGCTTGATGAAGTGGACATTGTAGGACTTCCGGCCGGCATTCTCCGGACACAAGCTCCACCGTCCGTTTTCCCCCGGGAGCGCCTGATCCAGGCTTTCTTCGCCGTCGGCATCCCGGCGGATCATCTCCAACCAGGGCGCGCCAACATGGTTCGGGGAGAACATCACCCGCTTGCCGAAATGCGGCGTCAGATGGGGCCAGGCCACTTTTCCGGTCCGCGGCTCGAACATGATCGGATGCCGCTTTCCCGGATGCGTGGACTTATATTTGGGGTTGTCGATCGTGCTCTCTTTCTCGCTCATCGCCCGATTGCCTTCCCAGACCCAGTCCAACACCGTCGCGTCGTACGATTTGATCTGCCCGATTTCATCGTCCTTGTGACCGGGCTTGCCCTGCGGCGGCAACTGCATCGCCACCCAATCTTTGATATTGATCACGGCTGGATTGGATTTCCAGTCACTCTTCCCCTTGTCAACGATCTTGAATTGTTTCCCGTACCAATCGACTGTTGTGCCGATCAGCTTGTCCGATGGCACGCCGACCAGCATGCGTCCCTTGCGGTCCGGCAACTCCCGCAGGTCAGGCATCGTGTCATTCCGGTATTCGCCCACCTGCAGGGTGTTGTACACCCGCCAATACCCCCACATGCCGGCCACATAGTGATGCGCCACGTGGCAATGGAAGAGGAAATCACCCGCCAACTGCTGGCAGAGACCGGACCCGCACTCCGTCTCGAGATCTAGTGCCTCAGAAGGCCCGATCACTTCGACGTCCACGCGGTCCGTTTTATGCCGGATCACCGGATACTTCACCGGCCCGTTGACCGCTGTGGCCCAGAGAGGCATGTCGTCAATCGCCCGAGGGCTCCGCGGCCACCGGATGGAGCCGCCGTGCGGGTGATGGGAATGGAACACTTCCGATCCGCCATGGACAAGTCGGAACTTGGCCGGATCTCCAATATAGGATCGGGGAATCGTGGGGGCCGCGTCACCGAAGGTATAGGAACTGTACCCCATCGACTCGTCCTCGAACCCGAAGTACTCGTGCTGCACGTGCATGTTGTTGATGCCGAACGGCTCGCTGCGATAGTTGATCGCGCGGCCCCCCGGTCGATAGGCGTCCGTCAGGGGATCGCGCTGGGGCAGGAAGTCGCCCTTCTTATTGACCGGACGGAACGCCTCATCGCCGACCTCGTGGTAGATCAGCACGAACTCGCGGAAGTCCGGCCCCGTTCCGTTCTTAATCATAACTTGCCAGCCGCTCTTGGCCGGAGTGGGGTCGCCGGATCCCAGAGGTTCGAGGTATTCGGACCCCTTGGGCTCCACCACGAACACACCGAACAGCCCCATCACGGTCAGCTCGCGATCGTTGGCGTATGTATGGAACTGCCGCCCGCCTTCTTGCGTGTTCGGATGGATGTACCATTCAAAATCCTGGCTCTTGCCTTCGGGGACGATGGAGTCCGGATTCGTCGTGGTCGCCGGCTTGCCGGTGGCGCTGACCACCATGCTGGAGCCGTGAATGTGCAGGCTCACGTCCTCGCCGCCTTCCAGTTTGTTCTGCAGTTTGATTTTGACGCAGTCGCCCTGGTTGGCACGAATCACGAGCGGCTGAATCCACTGCGCTTGAACACCCGGCAGCACCGCGCCGGGATCATAGCCTTCTTTCTCTCGCGCCTCCTTGTTCTTAGCCTCTTCCTCGCGAACCTTGTCGATATTCTCGGTCAGCACATACATGTAGCCCGGATAGTAATCCAGCCACTGGTTGAGCGTGATTTCGACATTGATGGCGGAGATATCGTAGGATTTCACCGGCGCGGTCGCGGGGCATTTGCCGTTCGTCGTCGTCGAAACCGGCTCGACACGAGGGTCCGACACCAACATCAAATCCTGTCCGCCAGCGCCGTACTGGTGCATCATCGACATGTTGTTGTACATGCCGGTATTGACCTGTTGCAGTTGTGGATCATGGGCCATGTGCTCCATGATGCGCTGGTGCTGTTGCTCCACCATCGCGGCGCGATCGGGTCTGCCAGCGATCGTGTCCTCGACGATGGTTTGCCCTTTCAGCTTCTCGGCCCAATCCGGCGTCTGGTGGGCCATGGCTGTGTGCTGCGCCGTGGCATGGCCCTCGTGGGACGAGGTCTCAGCCGATACAGCCGACGGGAGCCACAGCAACACTCCCGCCGCCGCCATGCTGAGCACACGGCTTAAAAAATGAAAGTGTACCTTCTGTTGATGCATGGACCGGCCTCCTTCGAAAATGGAATTACAACGAACGATGATGGTCACACGGTAACATCGCTCAGACTGGTGGGCGGTGGAAGATCGTCTCCGGCATACACGATAAACCGACAGGGTAGCATCGCCTTGCGAGAGTGCTAAGATACTCAGCGCGCTTTGCGCTGTCAACACCGAAAAACTGTGAATGGTAGGTCTTTCCCACGATCAACATTGTGGTGATGCAAAGACCGGGCATCATCCGGCAGAACAGAAGGACGAGGTAGAAAGAGAAGAGCAGGACGGTAACAGGAAAACGTCGGAGAGACGGCCATTTAGACGGTAAGCCAACAGGTCTATAAAAAAACGACTTTTGATTCTTCTGTTTGGACGCCGATCAGATAGCTCGACGACTTGCCTCGGAGGTTGTTTCTTATTCAGGGCTTATTGTGAGTGACGAACTCTCTGTCAGATTGATTCTCGGACAGCGACGCTTCTGGTAGGTGCGCGGCACTTACTCCATGGTTCACAGAAGGCAGGGTAGCTCGATCCCGTCGACTGAATAAGACCAGGGCGATCAACACCGGGCTTCCCCCGACCAGCAAGAGGCTGCTTCACCGGGTCGTGCGCGCTCCGTCCTCGTACATGGCGCCGGCCACCGTGGCTACGACGTCCAACACCTGATCCAAGGCGACGCTGACCCGAATCAACGTGACGCCGGCCTGAGCCGAGGCGTGGCGCTCGGCCTGAGCCTGCCACGCGGCGGCCTCCTTCGGGCGGGGCGCGGCCCACCGGCGCCGGATCAACCGGATCGTCTCGTCGGCGTCGGCGAAGTAGGCGGCCACGCTGGTGCGCAGGGCCTGTAAGGCCGCGGCGGCGGCGGG
>Ga0070741_10000696_pt1 | contig 114949 bp, 121 predicted proteins | sample Coa_R1_4_FD_66440 | JGI IMG/M metagenome (GOLD analysis project Ga0070741, IMG submission 66440) | Surface soil microbial communities from Centralia Pennsylvania, which are recovering from an underground coalmine fire - Coalmine... | ecosystem: Environmental > Terrestrial > Soil >... | reverse complement strand
CGCCCCCGCCCCCGCCGCCCCCGCCTCCGCCGCCGCCCCCGCCGCCCCCGCCGCCGGGGGGTGCCTTCTCCTTCGGCGCCATCGGCGACACCGGCTACAGCTCCACCAGCGTGACGAACTTCCTGGCGGTGCGCGACGCCATGAACCGGGCGACCCTCGACTTCAGCGTTCACGTCGGTGACATGAAGTACGGGCCCGACCCCTGTCCCGACAGCGTCTACACGACCAACCGCGACCGCTTCGACGGCTTCGCCCGGCCGCTGGTCTACACGCCGGGCGACAACGACTGGAAGGACTGCAGCTCGAGCCTCGACCGGCTCGCCTTCCTCCGCCAGACGTTCTATCCCGACGACCAGTCCCGGGGTCAGACGACCATGACCCTCGACCGCCAGTCGGCCGCCTACCCCGAGAACGCCATGTGGCAGGACGGGCCGGTCACGTTCGTCACGCTCCACAACGTCGGGCCGGACAACGACGCCGGCAACACCGCCGAGTTCGGCCCCCGGATGGACGCCAACCTGGCCTGGATTCACGCCGCCTTCGAGGCGGCCAAGACCCGGGGCAGCCTCGGCGTCGTCATCCTGAGCCACGCCAACCCCGGCTTCCCCGACGCCGCCAGCCGGGCCACGAAGACCGGGTTCCACTCCTACCTCCAGCAGCTGGTGACCGAGGTGCAGGCCTGGGGCAAGCCGGTGGTCTACGTCCACGGCGACACCCACACCTTCACCGTCGACCACCCGGCGGTGCTCGGCACGACGCTTCCGAACTTCACCCGGGTGGAGGTCTACGGTCCGTCGGCCCAGCACTGGGTGCGGATCGACGTCGACCCGTCGTCGCCCGACGTCTTCTCGGTCCACAGCCAGTAGGGCCCGGTCATGGGCGGGCGGCGGGCCGGGTAGAACACCGGCATGGCCACCACCACCGAGGGCCGCCCGCCGGGCAAGCTGGCCCGCTACCGGGCCAAGCGCGACTTCGACCGCACCCCGGAGCCGGCCGGGCGGGTCGCCCGGTCGAAGCCGCCGAAGGGCACCAGCCGCTTCGTCGTGCAACGGCACCGGGCCCGCCGGCTGCACTACGACCTGCGGCTGGAGGTGGGCGGCGTGCTGGTCAGCTGGGCCGTGCCCAAGGGGCCGACGCTCGATCCCCGGGCCCGGCGGCTGGCGGTCCACGTCGAGGACCATCCGCTCGACTACTTCGACTTCGAGGGGGTGATCCCCGAAGGCGGGTACGGCGCCGGCGACGTGATCGTCTGGGACTGGGGCACGTGGGCGCCGGCCGAGGGCGACGACGACCCGGAGAAGGCCATCGCCGCCGGGGAGCTGCACTTCGATCTGTCGGGCGAGAAGCTGCGGGGCCGGTTCGTGCTCGTGCGGACGAAGACCGGCGCCGATGGCAAGGAGTCGTGGCTGCTGCTCCACAAGCACGACGACGACGCCGTCGAGGGATGGGACCCCGAGGACCACCCCGCCTCGGTGAAGACGGGCCGCACCAACGAGGAGCTGCGGCGCCCAAAAGCGGCTGAGCCGGAGCGGGCGCGCCCGCCCCGGCCGGTGCAGTTCACCAACCTCGACAAGGTGCTCTTTCCCGCCCGGCCGGGAGAGGAGCCCGTCACCAAGGGCGAGTTCGTGCGCTACTGCATCGACGTCGCGCCGCTCATGCTGCCGTACTTCACCGGCCGGCCGGTGAACATGCACCGCTACCCCAACGGCGCCGACCGGCCGGGGTTCTGGCACAAGGAGGTCCCGAGCCATGCCCCGTCGTGGCTGACCCGGTGGCGCAACGACGAGGCCGATCCCGGCGAGACCGAGTGGTACATCGTCCTCGACTCGCCGGAGGCCATCGCCTGGGTGGCCAACTACGGCGCCCTCGAACTGCATCCCTGGACGTCGACCGTCGCCGACCCCCACGCCCCGACCTGGGCGCTCATCGATCTCGACCCCGGCGAGCGGACGACGTGGGACGAGCTCCTCCTGCTCGCCCGGCTCCACCGCACCGCCCTCGACCACCTCGGCGTGGAGGCCCGGCCCAAGGTCACCGGCCAGCGCGGCATCCAGATCTGGGTGCCGGTCACCGCCGGCCGCTACACGTTCGACGACACCCGGGCCTGGGTCGAAGGGCTGTCCCGCACGATCGGCGCCCTGGTGCCGGAGCTGGTCAGCTGGGCCTGGCAGAAGCGGGACCGGCACGGGCTGGCCCGGCTCGACTACACCCAGAACGCCATCAACAAGACGCTGGTCGGCCCCTACAGCACCCGTCCGGCGCCCGGCGCACCGGTGTCGGTGCCGCTGGAGTGGGCCGAGCTCGACGATCCCGACCTGCGGCCGGACCGGTGGACGATCCGCACCGTCCTCGACCGGCTGGCCGAGCAGGGCGATCCCCTGGCGCCGCTGATCGGCCGGGCCCAGGAGCTCCCGGCGATCCGGTGAGCCGGGCGTCGTTCGTCACGCCGATGCTGGCCAAGCTGGTCAGAGAGCCGCCGGCGGGGGAGGGCTGGGTCTACGAGCGCAAGCTCGACGGGCTACGGTGCATCGCCGTGCGCCGGGGCGACGTGGTGGAGCTGTGGTCCCGCAGCCGCCAGTCGTTCAACGCCCGCTTCGGCGGGATCGTGGCCGCCGTCGGCCGGCTCCCCCACGACGACCTGGTGCTCGACGGCGAGATCGTGGCGCTGGAAGGCGACCGGACGAGCTTCTCGCTCCTGCAGCGACCGGGCTCGACGGCCACGCCGATGCTCTTCGCCTTCGACGTCCTGCACCTCGACGGCGAGGACCTGACGGGCCGGCCCCTGCGGGAGCGCAAGCAGCGGCTGGCCTCGCTGGTCGCCAACCGCGGCGTGGTACGCCGCGTCGACCACGTCGAGGGCGACCCGGCCGCCCTGCTGGCCCGGGCCTGCGCCGCCGGTTGGGAGGGCCTCATCGCCAAGCGGGCCGACGGCCCGTACCGGACGGGCCGGTCCCCCGACTGGCTGAAGCTGAAGTGCTCCGCCGGCCAGGAGCTCGTCATCGGCGGGTGGACCGACCCCCGCGGCGCCCGCACGCATCTCGGTGCCCTCCTCGTCGGCCACTACGACGCCGCCGGGAACCTGCGCTACGCCGGCAAGGTGGGCACCGGCTTCACCGCCGCCACCCTGGCCGACCTCCACCGCCGCCTCGTCGCCCTGGAACGGGAGACGTCCCCGTTCGCCGACCGGGTCCGCGAACGGGGCCCGCACTGGGCCGAACCCGAGCTGGTGGCCAACTTCGCCTTCACCGAATGGACCACCGACGGCAAGCTCCGCCACCCCCGCTTCGAGGGCCTCCGCCCCGACAAGGACCCCCGCCAGGTCACCCGGGAGACCGGATGACGGTGCAGCGGATGGACAACGTGGGGATCGTGGTGGAGTCCCTCGACGAGGCGGTCTCGTTCTTCGCCGAGCTCGGTCTCGAGCTCGAAGGGCGGGCCACCATCGACGGTGACTGGGCCGGCGAGGTCACCGGGCTGCACCCCATGCGGGTCGAGGTCGCCATGATGCGCACGCCGGACGGCCACAGCCGGCTCGAGCTCACCCGCTTTCTCACGCCGCCGACGGTGGCCGATCACCGCAACGCGCCCGTGAACGCCCTGGGCTACCTCCGGGTCATGTTCGCCGTGGACGACATCGACGACACGCTGGCCCGGCTCGAGCGGCACGGGGCTCGGCTCGTCGGCCGCGAGGTGGTCCGGTACGAGGACGCCTACCGCCTCTGCTACATCCGCGGGCCCGAGGGAGTTCTCATCGGGCTGGCCGAGCCGATCGGCTGACGGGCCGTCGCCGGCGGCCGGCGACCGGGGGGAACAGCGAATCGAACGAGAACCGATCCGGTCTTGTTCGGCGCCGCGCCGGGCCCGACCCTCGACGTACCGCCAGAACCGGGGGTGACCCGATGGACGCAGATCTTCAGACGCCGCGGGAACGGACCAGCGCCGAGCAGTCGGCCGCCCGGGCCGCCATCCTCGCCGACCTCGGCTTCGACGAGGCCGCCGCCGAGGCCCGGGCCCGCGTGCAGGCGATGCGGGTGCGGCGGCTCCAGGCCCGCATCGACCGGATCAGCGCCGACCTGCGCCGGCTGAACGACGAGCTCGACGACTAGGGGCGCCCACCCGTTCAGTAGCCTCCGCTGGCGGCGAGGATCCGCCGGGGGTTGTCGACCAGCATCTGGTGGATCTGATCGTCGGTCACCCCCTCCCGGCGCAGGGCGGGGACGACGTCGCGGGTGATGTGGAGGTGGTGCCACCGGGGGGCCACCTGCCGGCGGACGGGCTCGTCGAAGACGTCGACGTGGCAGCCGGCGTCGTGGCTGAGGACGATCTGGCCGGCGAGGCCCCGCCGGCACAGGGCGGCCACGGTGGCGACGCGCGCTTCGAAGCCGAGGAGCATGTCGAGGCCGAAGCGGTCCATGCCGAGGTAGGAGCCGGCGCCGGCCACCGCTTCGAGGTACCCGAGGTCGGTGGTGTCGCCGGAGTGGCCGATCACGACCCGGGTGAGGTCGACGCCCTCCTCGGCGAAGATGCGCTGCTGGTCGAGACCCCGGCGGGTTCCGGCGTGGGTGTGGGTGGAGATCGGCGCGCCGGTCCGGCGGTGGGCCCGGGCCACGGCCCGCAGCACCCGTTCGACCCCGGGCGTCACTCCCGCCTCGTCGGTGGCGCACTTGAGGATCCCGGCCCGGATCCCCGTACCGGCGATGCCGGCCTCGATGTCGGCCACGAAGTAGTCGGTCATCACGTCGGTCTTGCGGAAGGCGAAGTACAGCGGCACGTCGTGGAACGTGTAGAGGCCGGTGGCCACCACGATCTGGAGATCGATCGCCTCCGCCACCCGCCGCAGGCGGGGGATGTCCCGGCCGAGACCGACCACCGTGAGGTCGACGATCGTGTCGACCCCCGCCGCCCGCAGCGCCCGCAGCCGCTCGATGGCCCCGGCCACGGCGGAGTCCTCGTCCCAGCCGGTGGGAAAGTTGGCCGCCACGTCGGGGTTCACGACGAAGACGTGCTCGTGCATCAACGTCACACCGAGCCGGTCGGGCGCCACGTCGCCCCGCATCGTCGCCACCATGGCGGAGAAGCTAACCCGGTGCGCCGCTCCGACCCCGCTCGTACCGCGGCCGGCGGCCGATGGTCTCAGGCCGGGCGGAGGAGGTCGTTGTCGACGACCAGGGGCACGGACAGGCTGCGGTAGCCGGCCGCTTCGAAGAGGAGCGTCATCGTGTCGCCGTCGTAGGAGACGACCTCGCCGGGGCCGAAGGTGGCGTGGACGACCCGGGCGCCGAGGGGGAACGGGCCCTCGCCGGCCGAGGCCGACGGGGTGCCCCGCTCGCAGTTGTCGCAGTGGCCGCAGTCCTCCTCGGTCGGTTCGCCGAAGTAGCCGAGGATCAGGCGCCAGCGGCACTGGTCGGTCTCGAGGTAGCGCTGCATCATCTCGGTGCGGGTCCGCTCGGCGGTCCGGTAGCGCTCATGGTCGGCGGCGGCCTGTTCGACGAGCTCGTCGACGGAGGTGCCGCCCGTCCAGCCGACCCGCCCGTCGACGTCGAGCGCCACCGCACCGACCCGCTGGAGGCGGTCGACCACGACGGTGAGGCGGCTCTCGCTCGAGCGGGCCACGGCCGCCAGCGAGGCCAGCGGGATCGGCTCGACGGCGGCGGCGGTGGCCGAGGCCACCGTGGCCAGCAGGTCGACGGGCAGATCGGCGGTGCCGGCGAAGAACCGCCGGCCGCCGGGGCTCTGGCGGCTGCGGTACAGCCTGGCCTCGGCCGGTTCGCCGTCGCGGCCCGCTCGGCCGAACTCCTGGTAGTAGGCGTCGAGCGACTCCGGCGGGTCGGCGTGGAGCACGAACCGCACGTGGGGGGCGTCGATCCCCATCCCGAAGGCGATCGTGGCCACGACGACGAACGCCCCGCCTTCGAGGAAGCGGGCGTGGACGTCCTCCCGTTGCCCCTTGGCCAGCCCGGCGTGGTACGGGGCGGCCGGCTTGCCCCGGGCGGCGATGGCGGCGGCGAGGTCTTCGGCCTGGCGGCGGGTGGCGACGTAGACGATGCCCGTCCCCGGCAGGGCCGCCGCCTGGTCGGCCAGCGCCGCGCCGTCGTCGCCTTCGGCCACCGTCTCGACGGTGAGGTGGATGTTGTCCCGCATGAAGCCCGACACCACCACGGCGGGGTCGCGCATCTTCAGCGCCTCGATGATCTCCCGGCGGACGGGCGGTGCCGCCGTGGCCGTCAGGGCCACGACCTGGGGCCGGCCCAGCGCCTCGATGAACGACGCCAGCCGGAGGTAGTCGGGCCGGAAGTCGTGACCCCAGGCGCTGATGCAGTGGGCCTCGTCGACGACGAAGAGCGACGGCCGGGCCGCCCGGACGCGCTCCAGCGTCTCCTCGTTGGCCAGCTGCTCCGGCGCCACGAACAGGAACTCCAGATCCCCGGCGCCGAGCTCGTCGAACACCGCCCGGCGCTGGGCCTCGCTCATGGCCGAGTTGACCTGGCCGGCGCCGCCGAGATCGCCGCCGATCGCCGACACCTGGTCGTGCTGCAGGGCGATGAGCGGCGACACGACCACGGTGGCCCCGGGGACGAGGACGCCGGCGATCTGGTAGATGGCCGACTTCCCCGCTCCGGTGGGCATCACCGCCAGCACGTCCCGCCCGGCCAGCACGGCGGCGGCGGCCGTCTCCTGGCCCGGCCGCAGCGTGCGGAACCCGAGGGCGGCGCTGGCCACCTGGTTGACGAGGTCGGCGATTTCGGCGTCGTGGGACATCGGGGTGGCGATCGGCGCTGGCGCGGCGGGCCCGGCTCAGGCCGGCGCCAGTTGGACGGCGGGCGCGGCGCACTCGGGGTCGCCGTCCCCGTCGGTGTGGAGGCAGTAGAGCCGGTAGGCGTGGCCGATCACCGGCTGGGCCACGTTGCGGACGTGGTGTCCGCCGGGCGTCAGGCCGCGCTCGGTGCCCCGGTGGGCGTGACCGTGGACGGTCAGCGTGGCGCCGCCCCGGTCCACCGCTTCGCCCAGCAGGTAGCAGCCGAGGAAGGGGTAGATCTCCGGCCGCTCGCCGGCCAGCGTGTCGGGGCAGGGGGCGTAGTGCAGCAGCGCCACCTTGACGTCGGTGTCGAGGGCGGTCAGCGCCGCCTCCAGGCGTTCGGCCAGGCAGCGGGAGTGGGCCATGAACGCCTTCATCTCCGGTTCGCCGAACTCCGAACCGCAGGCCCCGACGAACCCGCCGCCGAACCCCTTGGTGCCGGCGATGCCGACCGTCGACCCGTGGACCGGCACGACCGCCGAGCCGCCCTCCAGCATGGTGACGCCGATCCCCTCCAGGATGGCCGTGACCTCGCCGGCCCGGTCGGAGTGGTAGTCGTGGTTGCCGAGGACGCCGACCATCGGCACGCCGATGCCGTCGAGCTCGGCGGCCAGGGCCCGGGCCTCCTCGGGCGTGCCGAGCCGGGTGAGGTCGCCGGCCAGCAGCAGCAGGTCGGCCCGCTCCTCGAGGTGGGCCAGGTGGGGGCGCAGCGTTCCGGCGGCGTCGGGGGCGAAGTGGACGTCTCCCACGGCGGCGACGTGGATCATCGGTCAGCCTCGCAGTTGTTCCTCGGCGGTGGGCGGCGGTTCGGGCAGGTCGTCGAGCGTGGTGGTGGCGTTGTCGATGGCGTAGCCCGGCAGGTGGTCGGCCACCACCGCCGCCACCAGCTCCTGGCGGTCCCGGGTCACGACGTGGCCGGTCAGCAGGGCCCGCTGGCCCCGCAGCGTGATGGCCACGTCGAGCTGGCCCAGGCGGGGGTCGTCGGCCAGGGCCCGGCGGGCCTGCTCGGTCAGGGCGCCGAGGTCGTCGCTGTCGCCCGGCGTCGTCGTCATCAGGCTCCCTTCGCCAGCGGGGCGGGGGCCGGCTCCGGGGCCAGGCCCAGCTCGCCGGCCATGTAGAGGAACGACCGGGCCAGCGGCTGGTCGTCGACCCGCCGGCGCAGTTCGGCCCAGTCCACCTGCTCCCGCACGCCCCGCACGATGGCCAGCAGGCCCTCGAAGTCGAGGTGCGACTCGTTGAGGGCCAGCAGCTTCGACGTGAGGACGTCGGTCGGGGAGAGGGCCCGCACCGGCACGCCGTCGACGTTGACCAGCCGGGTGGCGCGGAGCACCTCCCCGGTGACCTCGAGGCCCATCGGCGCCCAGATGAGGTCGACGAGGACGTCGTCGTCCCAGGCCTTGGCCAGCCACCCCTCGTCGGTGTGCTCCACCCGGAACCCGGCCGCCTCGAGGGCGGCGAGGGCCCGGTCGGCGTCCTCGTGGGGCAGGGCGAGGTCGACGTCGTGGCGTGACGGGGGGCCGCCCAGGGCCCAGCAGGCCATGCTGCCGGCCAGGGCGAAGGGCACCCCGGCCCGGTTGAGGACCCCGACGGCCTTCTTGAGCACGGCCAGCATGCGGGGATCGGGGGCGCGGTCGGGCATCACCCGGCGCGTTCCCTGCCCGGGCCGGCCACAAACCCGCCGGCCCGCCGCCGGAGGTATCGGCGACGGCCCGGGCGGGTACCACCTCCGTGGAGCGATGACGGACGAGTGGTGGATCGCGACCCGAAGGAGGCGGCGATGGCCGGCGAGCGCGACCGCAAGCCCTACGAGGGCGAGGAGGCCGAGGCGGACGGCGGGGACTTCGGCGCCGTCGATCCCGACGAGCTGACCGGGCCGGGCGGGCGCCTGCCCGCCGCCGACGGGCTCACCCCGGCCGACGATCCGCCAGCGGGGTAGGCCGCCGTCAGTCGGACGACGGCAGCGGCTTGGCTTCCTTGAGCGGCAGCGGCGTCGCCCCCAGCGACAGCGAGCCCTCGCCGCCCTTGGTGCAGAGGATCTCGAGGCCGGCCGCCTCGTCGGCGTAGCGCTTGCCGAGCAGCGTGCCGCCCTGGTGGGCGGCGTCGATGGGCCGGGCCTCGGGCGCGGCGTCCACGGCCACCATGGGGGCGCCCCCGCAGCACAGGTCGACCGCCCCGGCGGGGGCCTTCACGACGATCACCTCGGCCGAACAGACCTGGCTGCGCAGCCGCGTCCCCGGTTTGAGCTCCATACCGGCGGAGTCTATTGAGGGCTGTCGGGCGGGCGGCGCTTGGCCGCCATCTTCCGCCCGAGCAGCTGGCCGGCCACCCGCGGCCCCTGCTGCCGGATCGCCCGGGCCCGCTCGCCCCGGGGGCGGGGCCGGGCGTAGCTCGTGAACCACACCACGGCGCCCAGCGCCACGGCCGCCGCCTCGAACCGCACGACGTCGGGGGCGTGGTCGGTCAGCCCGAAGACGAAGGGGGCGGCGACGAGGCCGACGACGAGGACGATGTCGACGACCCGGTGGGCCGGCCGGGAGAGCGGCCCCCCGCCCAGCGGCCGGCCGCTCAGCGTGGCGGCGAGGAGCACGACCGCCCCGGCGGCGTAGCTGACCGCCGCCGCCCGGCCGTGGGTCTTCGACCCGGCCTGGATGAGGTACAGGCCGACGATGTAGTCGAGCAACTGGTGGGCGAGGAAGGGCACGACCACGGACCGGGCGCCGCGACGGGGCATCCCCGAAGCGTAGGGCCGGAGTCGCCCTCGGCGGTACTTCAGGAATCTTGACCGCCACCAGAGATTCCGCACCTGGGATGGCGCCGGTGCCCCGGGTACATTCCCCGTGTGAACGCTCGTGTATGGGGCACGGCCGTGGCGGTCGCCACCCTCGGCGGTTTCGGGATCACCCCCGCTCAGGCACACCCCGGCCCGGCCCGGCCGATGACGCAGTGCACCCTCCCCAACGTCGCCACCGGCACGCGCACGTGCAGCTACACCTTCGTGCACACCGACACGATCGAGACGTTCGTGGTGCCGGCCACGGCCAAGGGGCCGATCCAGATCACCACCGTCGGCGCTCCGGGCTTCGGGGAGGACGCCAGCCGGTCGCACGGCGCGGTGGTGACGGGTTCCTTCAACTTCCTGAGCGGAACGCCGCTGTTCGTGGTGGTCGGCGGGGACGGCTACTACGACGGCTACAACGGCGGCGTCGGCGGAGGCGGCGGCGCGTCCGACGTGCGGCTCCAGATGCCCGACCTCCAGCACCGCATCATCGTGGCCGGGGGCGGGGGCGGGGCCGGCGAGGCGCTGATCTTCGACACGAAGGAGAGCATCTGGCGCTTCATCGTCGTCAAGGGCGGCGACGCCGGCCAGCCGGGGCTGGCCGAGGGCGCCGGGCAGCCGGGGACCGCCACCGCCGGCGGCGCCGGCGGCGGGAACGAGCCGACCAAGGGCTGGCCGGGCCGGCTCGGCCGGGGTGGCGAGGGCGCCGACCGCGGCGGTGGTGGCGGCGGCGGGGGCTACTACGGCGGCGGCGGGGGCGGCGGCTGCACCGGCAGCGACGCCAACCACCTCTGCGACGTGTCGCACCCCGGCAGCGGCGGCGGCGGTTCGTCGCTGGTGCCGTCGGGCGGCACCTGGCGCCTGAGCGAGGTCCTCGACCCCAGCGTCACGATCACCGTCACGCAGTACGCCTGACGCCGGCGGGGTAGAACCCCCGGTGTGACGACGACCGAGGTGCGGACGGGCCGGGCCCGGGTGGGATGCTCCGGGTGGCTGTACCGCGACTGGCGGGGGCTCGTCTATCCGGCGGAGCTGACCACCAAGGGGTGGTTCGGCTACTACGCCACGCTGTTCGACACCGTGGAGCTCAACACCACGTTCTACCGGCTGCCGTCGGCGGCGGCGGTGGAGGCGTGGGCCGCCCAGGCGCCGCCGGGGTTCCTCTACGCCCTCAAGCTCGGCCAGTTCGGCTCCCACCGCATGAAGCTGCGCGACGCCGCCTCCTGGCTCCCCAACCACCTCGACCGGGTTCGGCGGCTCGGCCCGGCGCTGGGGCCGACGCTGGTCCAGCTGCCGCCCCGGTGGCAGCGCAACACCGAGCGGCTCGACGAGTTCCTCACCGAGGCCAACCGCCTGGCCGGCGACCTGCGGTGGGCGGTGGAGCTGCGTGACCCGTCGTGGGTCCACGACGACACGCTGGCGGTGCTGCGCCGCCACGGTGCCGCCCTGTGCCTCCACGACATGCTGGAGCGCCACCCCTTCGAGCTCACCACCGACTGGACGTACGTCCGCTTCCACGGTCCCGACGCCCTGCACCGCAAGTACTGGGGCCGCTACACCGGCCGGCGCCTGCGCCGCCCGGCGGAACGGCTCGAGGAGTGGCTGGCGGCCGGCTGCGACGTCTACGCCTACTTCAACAACGACTACGAGGGCAACGCCGTCACTGATGCCCGGTGGTTGAAGTCGAGGCTGGCGCCGTCGTCGTCGTCGTAGTACTCGACGTCGTCGAGGACGGGGTCGGCCGGGGCGGCTTCGCCGGTGTGGTGGTCGTGCTGGTCGTCGTCGGGTCGGGCGCCGGCGGCGCCGGCGGAAGGGTGATCGTCGGGGCGGCGTCGGCCGGCGGCGGGGTGGTGGAGGTGGTGGTCGTCGACGACGTGGTGGTCGATGTGGCCGCCGCTTCGCCGACGAGGTGCAGGTGGAGCTGGTCGGGCGAGGCCAGCGGCAGCGGGCGGACGGGGACGCCGGCCAGGCCGGTCCGCATGAGCTGGCCGAAGATCGCCGCCGGGAAGCTCCCGCCGGTGACCGACCGGCCGTGGACGGCCGTCATCGGACGGGCGGGGTCGAAGCCGGTCCACACCGCCGTGGCCACCTGGGGCGTGTAGCCGACGAACCAGGCGTCGACGTTGTTCTCGGTCGTGCCGGTCTTGCCGGCCAGCGGGCGGCCGATGGCCGCCGCCCGGCCGGTGCCCTCGCCCACCACCCGGCCGAGGGCGGCGTTGAGGACCCCGACCTGCCGGGCGTCGAAGGCCCGCCGCGTCTGCGGGTGGTGCTGGTAGATCACGTTGCCCCGGCTGTCGCGGATCGCCGTGATCCCGTAGGGCTCGGCGTAGATCCCGCCGGAGGCGAAGGTGGCGTAGGCGGCGGCCATCGACAGCGGGCTCACGCCCCGGTCGAGGCCTCCGAGGAAGACGGCGCCCTGGGGTTCGGTGGCGTCGGCGGGGATGCCGGCGTCGGTGGCGGCCTTGACCACGCCGCCCACGCCGACCTGGCAGCCGAGGTCGACGAACACGACGTTGACCGAGTGCGCCAGGGCGGTGTCGACGTCGATGGTGCCGCCGAAGTCCTCGCCGGCGTAGTTCTGGACCGGCCGGGGGCCGTAGCAGGGGATGACCCGGCCCGACGTGCCGTCGAACGTGCTGCGGGGGTCGATCCCGTCCCGCAGCGCCGCCAGGTAGACGAAGGGCTTGAAGGCCGAGCCCGCCTGGCGCAGGCCCCGGTCGGCGTAGCCGAACTGCGTCGAGAGGTAGTCGAGGCCGCCGAAGAGGTTGTCCACCGCCCCGTCACCGGGGACGACGCTGGCCACGGCGGTGATGGGATCGCCGGGCTGGCCGAGCTGGGCGGTGACGGCGGCGGTGGTGGCGTCGAACAGCTTGGGGTCCAGCGTCGTCTCGACGGTGTAGCCGCCGGTGAGGAGCCGGGTGCGGCGGGTGTCGGGGTCGTCGCCCAGCTCGGAGAGGCCGGCCGCCTCCCGCTTGACGAAGTCGATGAAGTGCGGCGCCCGGCTCACGCCCGGCGGCTGGGGCGGCGCCAGCGTCAGCGGCTCGGCCAGGGCGGCGGCGAGGGCGTCGGCCGCCAGCCAGTGGTGCTTGGCCATGGCCCGGAGCACCTGGTCGCGCCGCTTGGTGACGGCGGCGGGGTCGGTGCGGGGGTCGAGGCCGCTGGGCGACCTGATCTTCCCGGCCAGCGTGGCCGCCTGGGCCGGGGTGAGCTTGTCGGGGTCGACGCCGAAGAACTCGTGGGCGGCGGCGAAGATGCCGTAGGCCCCTTCGCCGAAGTAGACCTGGTTGATGTAGCGGTCGAGCAGCTCGTCCTTGCTGTAGCGCTCCTCGAGGGCGCTGGCGTAGAACACCTCCCGCACCTTGCGGAACAGGCTGTGGGAGCTGCCGGTGTAGTTGAGCTTGGCCAGCTGCTGGGTGATGGTGCTGCCGCCCTGGGGGTGGCCCAGCGCCGTGCCGAGCACGGCCCGGGTGATGGCCAGCGGGTTGACGCCGCTGTGGTGGTAGAAGTCGGCGTCCTCGGCGGCGAGCACCGCCCGCTTGACGTGGTCGGGGAGGGTGTCGAGGGCCACGGCCTGGCGGTTGCCGTCCTCGCCGGACAGGTCGGCCAGCACCGACCCGTCGGCGGCCAGCACCCGGGTGGTGTCGGGCAGGCGGTGGAAGTCGGGGATGAACGGCGTGATCGGCGACGCCGCCCACAGGATCAGCCGGCTGGTGGTGAACGACACCGCCCGCCGCAGCGGCGGCACCGCCGCCACCAGGAAGAGCGCCAACAGCGCCCCGATACCGACCTTGCGCAGTCGTTCCCTCGTCATGCCGGATGCATCACCACGGCGATGAACCGCACGTGAGCGCCGGATGAAGGTTCCTTCAGAAAATCCCCGGGCTCATCAACGGCTCATCTGAGGCGTCGTAGAAGGAGGGGATGATCGTCGGGCCCACGGCCGCCGAGCGACCCCCCGGTACCGCTCGCCGGCGCCACCCTGCGCTGCTCCTGCCCTACGGCTGGCCCCTCTACGCCCTGCTCTACGGCTATCCGCTGTGGTGGGCGCTGGGCCTGGCCGAGTTCATCTGGCCGGTCTTCGGCTTCGTCATGCTGATCAGCCTGACGATGCGCCGCCACAGCCTGAAGGTGCCGAGGGGCTTCGGGGTCTACGCGCTCTTCCTGCTGTGGGTGGTGGCCTCGGGCGTCAACGTGAGCGGCGCCGACAAGATCGTGGGGTTCGCCTACCGGCTGGCCCTCTACGGCTCGGCCCCGATCTTCGGCCTCTACGTCTTCAACGCCCCCCGATCGATCCTGTCCGACCGGGCGGTCGTCAAGGCCATGGTGGCCTTCTGGCTGGTGGTGGTGGGCGGCGGCTTCCTCGGGCTGGCCCTGCCCCACCTCCAGATCACCACGCTGGCGGCCCGGGTGATCCCCCGGCACTTCCAGACGAACTCCTTCGTCTACAACCTCGTCCACCCGAAGACGGCCCAGGTGCAGTCGTTCCTCGGGTTCCCCGTCCCCCGCCCGTCCGCCCCCTTCGTCTTCACCAACGACTGGGGGGGCAACTTCGCCCTGGTGGTGCCGTTCCTGCTGGCGGCCTGGACGGAAGGGCACCGCATCGGCCGCAACACCGTCGTGCGGCTGCTGGTGCCGCTGTCGCTGATCCCGGTGATCTTCTCCCTCAACCGGACGCTGTGGGCCTCGCTGGCCCTCATCGCCGTCTACGGCGGCATCCGCCTCGGCGCCCGGCGCCAGGTCATGACCGTCATCCGGGGCGCCGTCGTGGCCGCCGCCCTCGGCGGGATGCTGTTCTTCGTGGGGCCGATCCACCAGCTGATCACCGAGCGGGTGGCCCACCCCCACTCCAACCAGGGCCGCTCCGTCCTCTACAGCCAGTCGATCAGCCTGGCCGCCCAGAAGCCGCTGTTCGGCTGGGGCGGCCCCCAGCAGTCGACGGTGACCGACGCCAAGAGCTCGACCTACAAGCACCCCGACGCCGGCACCCAGGGCCAGTTCTGGACGATCCTCGTCTCCAACGGGATGCCGGCCACGGCCCTGTTCTTCGGCTACCTGCTGTTCGCCACCTGGCAGACCCGCCGGAGCCGGTCGAGCCTCGGGCTGTGGTGCCACGTCGTGGTGCTGGTGGCCATCTTCCAGAGCCCCTTCTACGGGCTGCTGGCCTCGCAGCTGCACCTGGTGTTCGTGGCCATCGCCCTGGCCTACCGGGACGCGATCCCCGACGGGCCGGCCCCGGTCCGGGCCGAACTGGCCCGGGCGGGTGGTCCGGCGCCGGGCCCGCTGGTCGGGGTCGGTTAGGCGGGGTCCTTGCTGTTGCTCATCACGGCGCCGAGGACGGGGGCGCCGAGCTGGGCGAACTGCAGCTGGGTGCGGGCCACCGCCTCGCGCCGGGTCCGGCGGGCGTCGGCCACCACCAGCACGCCGTCGGCCAGCGGGGCCAGGGCCAGGCAGCCCGAGGCCTCCAGGGCCGGGGGGGCGTCGATCACCACGAAGTCGGCGTCGGACCGGCTGGCGTCGAGGAAGCGGCGCATGGCCTCGGAGCCCAGCAGGTCGTCGCCGTCGCGATCGAGGCGGCCGGCGGTGTAGACGGCCAGGCGGTCGACCCCGGACGGGCGTTGGGCGGCGTCGGGCGGGGGCATCTCGCCGTTGAGGACGTTGGCCAGCCCCCGGTCGTTGGCCACGTCGAAGAAGTGGTGGGCCTGCGAGTGGTGCAGGTCGGCCGACACGAACACGACCCGCTTGCCGACCTGGGCCAGCGACACCGCCAGGTTGGCGGCCACGACGCCGCCGCCGGCGTCGGCGCCGGTCGAGCCGGTCACCAGCACCGTCTGCATCCCGCCCCGCTGGGCCTGGGCCAGGACCTTGGCCCGGAGGATGCGGTAGGCCTGCCCGGCGGCGTTCTCCTCGGGGCTGAGCGTGGCCAGCGCCGGGCGGCGGCCCCGGCGGCGGCTGCGGGGGATGGTGGCCAGCAGCGGGGCGCCGAGGTGGTCCTCGAGGTCGAGGGAATCGCGCAGCCGCCCGCCGAGGCGGTCGGTGAAGAAGGCCGCCGTCACCCCCAGGAGCAGGCCGACGACGGCGCCGAGGGCGATGAACAGCTTCGGCCGGGGACTGAGCGGCTTGTCGGGGGCCACCGCCGGGCTCACCACCGACCCGGTGTCGTTGACGTCGACGAGGTCGAGGGCGGCCAGCGCCTGGTTGTACTGCTGGGCCTGGTTCTGCAGGTCGGAGAGCCGCGTCTGGCCGAGGGCCAGGGCCGGGTTGTTGGGCACGGCGGCGGCCTTGGCGATGTCGGCCCGCAGGGCGTTGATCTGGTCGTCGAGCGCCTGGAGGGGCTTGACGATGTTGTTGCGGATGTCGTCGCGGGACTTGGCCGCCAGGTCGGCCTTGAACCGCAGGTAGGCCTCGGCGAAGGCCTGGGCGCCCTTCTGGGCCGAGGCCTTGGTCTTGTCGGTGTAGGAGATCTGGAGCAGCTGGGTCGTCCCCACCGTCTGGGCGGTGGCCCGGCCGGCGATCGTGGTCACGTCGTCGGGCAGCTTGAGCTGGTCCTTCACGATCTGGGCCACGGCGTTGGAGGTGGCCACCGTCCGCTCCGTCCCCATGTTGATGGCCTTGTCGATCCCGCCCGTCCCCGGGTTGAAGGGGCGGTCGAGGACCGGCTTGACCAGCACCTCGGCCTGGGAGACGTAGGCCGGGGTGGCGATGCCGTAGCTGTAACCGGCGGCGGCGGCCACGCCGAGCGCCACGCCGGCGAGGAGGACGAGCTTGCGGCGGGCGAGGACGGCGAGGTAGTCGGACAGCTGGACCGCGGTCTCGCCGGTGATCTTGATGGCCATGACGGTGAGTGTCGCCCGCTCTCTGTGAGTGGCTGATGAAGCCTCAGATCTCAAAAGGGACTCAGGCCAGTCCTTTTGATCCTAAAGCCTGAGAGCCATTTCATCCATGAACTTGACGGTATTCGACGCGTACCGCACTATTCCTTCTGTCGGCTGGGGGAAATTCTGGAGGTTCGCTGGGGAGCGAAACAGTTTCCGAAGTCTCCAAGGTCTTCGGAAGGAATTTAGAAAGATTCATATGGTCCTCCGCCTGGGCGCCCGCTGCGCCTGGTGCGTAGGGATCGGGTTGCCGCTGGGGTTCGAGCCAGGGATCTGTGTGCCTGCCGTGGTTCGTCCCGCTGCCCCAGCGGCCACCCGGCCCCATCGGCCGGCGGGGGGTTTCCCCACACCCGGCCGCCGGCTTTGGGGACAAATGTGGCGACACCGCCTCGCTGGGGGGCGAAGGAGAGCTGGGTGATTGGGCGCTTTTGGTAGGCGCGCCTCTTTGCAGACGATCAACGCAATTACCGACCAATAGGTCAGCCCGATGCTGCCCGCCAAACCTTCGAGGAGGTGCAAGAAGTATGCAGATTTCTCTGACGAAACTCAGATGGTGGTCGGCGGTGGGGGCCACCTCCGCCCTCCTGGTGGGGGCGGCGGCGCTGTCGGCGGGCGGCGCCCGGGCGATCGGCGGCCTGTGCAACGGCCGGCCGGCCAGCCGGACCTGGCTCGACGCCTCGGGCCAGCCCGGCCCGGCCCTCATCGACGGCACGAAGGGGAGCGACGTCATCGTCGGCAGCGACGGCGACGACACGATCGACGGGCGGGGCGGGAACGACACCGTCTGCGGCGGTGCCGGCAACGACAGCATCTCCGTCGGCCCGGGCGGGAACTCGGTGGTGCGGGGCGACGCCGGCGACGACGACCTGAGCGCCGACGACGTCCACAGCGTGACGATCAGCGGGGACACCGGCAACGACTCCATCGAGGTCAGCAACACGGCGGCGACGTCGTATCTCGTCGGCGGGCCCGGCGACGACGTCATCATCCACGACGGCAGCGGTCACGTGAAGGTCGACGGAGGCCCCGACTTCGACGACTGCCTCGTGCGGGGCGGCGACGAACTCGTCAACTGCGAGGACTGAGCCGCCCACCGACAAGAAGTCCCGGTTCGCAGTGCTGGGGAGCACAGGGAATGTGGGCCGGGCCGGTCGCCGACGCCCGTCGGCGGCCACCCAAAGCAATGGATCCGACAAGGAGGCACATCCATCATGCGTATCTCGACGTCCAAGACCGGGCGGCTGGCGATGGTCACGGCCAGCGGCGCCTTCCTCATGGGCTTCGCCCTGCTCAACGCCGGCGGTGCTCACGCCATCGGCGGGCTGTGTAACGGCGAGCCGGCCAGCCACACCTGGCTCGACGCGTCCGGCCAGTACGGCCCCGCCGTCCTCGACGGCACGAAGGGCGACGACACGATCGTCGGCAGCGACGGTGACGACACGATCGACGGCCGGGGCGGCAACGACTTCATCTGCGGTGCGGCCGGCGACGACTCGATCAGCGTGGAAGGCGGCAACTCCGTCGTGCGGGGCGACACCGGCGACGACGACCTGACGGCCAACAACGTCCACAGCGTCACCCTGGTCGGTGACGGCGGCAACGACACCCTCGAGGTCACCAGCACGGTGGCGACGTCCTACCTCTACGGCGGTTCCGGCGACGACGTGATGATCCACGACGGCGGCGGCCACGTGAAGATGGACGGCGGCGACGACTTCGACGACTGCCTCCCCCGGGGTGGCGACGAGCTGGCCAACTGCGAGTACTGATCGGCCATTGATTCCGGTGGGCGGGCCCCCGCGACGGGGGCCCGCCCACTGCGACGCATCCGACCTTCCTCGAAAGGAGGAGCACCCATGAAGCTGGGGCGTGGGCTGCTGGTCCTCACGGTGGTGGCGCTGCTGGCCGGCGCCTGCGACGTGCACCGAGCCGTCGCCGGCGTGCAGCAGTTCGCCCTGCGGACGAAGAACAGCGAACCGGTCCGGATCGCGCCGGGCCCCGACAACGGGATGTGGTTCACCGAGTTCACCACCGGGCGGATCGGCACGGTCCGGCCGGGCGGGAAGATCGAGGAGTGGACGGTGCCGACCGACCGGGCCGGCCCCTACGACATCGTCGCCGGGCCCGACGGCAACGTCTGGTTCACCGAGTTCGCCGGCAACAAGATCGGCCGGATGACTCCGGCCGGCTCGTTCCGGGAGTACCCCCTGCCCAACGCCCACAGCGGGCCCTACGGGATCACCGCCGGCCCCGACCGGGCCCTGTGGTTCGCCGAACAGCGGGGCAACCGCATCGGCCGGCTCACGCCGGACGGGCACCTCACCGAGTTCGCCATTCCCTTCGTGGCCCCCGAAGTCCCCAACCCCTACGGCGTCGTCGCCGGGCCGGACGGGAACATGTGGTTCACCGAGGAGGGGTCGGCCAAGATCGGCCGACTCACGCCGGCCGGCGGTCTGACCGAGTTCCGCCTGCCCAAGGGCAGCGCCCCCGAGGGCATCACCGTCGGCCCGGACGGGAACCTGTGGTTCACCGAGCACGGCACGACCAAGGTCGGGTCGATCACCACCGCCGGCGTGATCCGGGAGGTCAACGTGGCCAAGGACAGTTCGCCGAAGAACATCGTCACCGCCGGCGGCGACCTCTGGTTCACCGATCTCGGCACCAACAAGCTCGGCCGGGTCACCCCCGCCGGCCAGGTGACCGAGCGGGGCGTGGGCGGCGGCTACCGCCAGCTCGAAGGGCTGGCCGCCGGCCCCGACGGGACGGTGTGGTTCGCCGAGACCCACGCCAACACGATCGCCCGGCTGAAGTAGGGCTTCATCGTCGGCTCACCGTCCCGGTGCGACGCTGCGGGTGACGCCGACCCCTCCGGGAGGACGCTGTGACCGCCGAAGCGACCACCCCGCCGCGTTCCGAACTGCTCGAGCTCGTCACCATGGCCGAATTCCTCATCCGCAACGGGCCGCAGGGTGCGGCGGCGGTGGCCACCGAGCGGCTGGGGGAGGCCCTGCTGGCCTATTACCAGCAGCTTCCGGCGACGGGGTCGCCCGAGGGCGACGGGCTGCGGCGGGAGGCGGTGCGGCTGTGGTCGGAGGTCCGCCTGCTGAGCGACCGCCTGCGGATCGGGCCCATCCGGCGGGGCGTCCCGCCGTTGCGCCGCAAGGTGGAAGCGCTCCTGGTGATGGAGGCGGCGGCCGCCGTCCCCGCCCGTCGAGCGGCGGGATGATTGGGACGGAAGGGCCCGGCCGGTTCCGCCCATAGGGTTCGAACGGCGCGATCGTGCCGGGGCGCGCCTTGAAGGACAACCGGCGCTGGCCGATCGTTTCTGCCCATGGGCTTCAGCGCCTTCGACAAGCGCCTCCTCGACCACGGCCTGGCCTGGTTCGAGCGGCCCCGGCTGGCGCCGCTGCTCGAGCAGCTCGGCGCGACGCGCTTCGAGCGGATCGAGACGCTGACGGCCATGCTGCGCAACGGTGCACCGGAGGAGATCGACGAGGCGGTGGCGCTGTTCGAGCGGGTGCTGGCCCGCATCGATCGGGGCGAGGCGGTCGAAGGGCATCGCGGCGGGCGGCGGGAGTCGGCCGCCGAGCGCCGGGCCCGCCGCCACGGCGCCTAGCCCCCGGCGACGGCCGGTCGCACGAGGAAGTCGACGGCCACGACCAGCGGGCCGTCCGGCGTCAGGGCGTGGGTGACGGCCGGCGGGACCGGCTGCCCGCCCGGGGGCTCCAGCCGCCGGCGCCACGGCGGGTCGGTGTCGATCGACAGCCACGCCGCTCCGGCCAGGACCCGGATGCGGGCCCAGGTGTGTTCGGCGACGCGATGGGAGCGGCGCAGCCCTTCCGGCAGCGTGGCCTCGTCCCAGGGGCCGGCCGTCCGGGCCACCACCAGACCCTCGGGCAGCTCGGCCCGGTCGCAGAGCGGGCAGTCGATGGGCGCGCCGATGCGCTCCGCCCGCCCCTCGGGCCGTTCCACCCAAGCGCGGTCCTGGAACGGGGGCCGGTGCCGGATGTGCTGACCGTGCAGGCACGACAGCTCGGCCACCCAGTCGCCGACCTCGTCCTGGTGGAACCCCTCGATGATGCGGCGCATCGCCGAACGGTAACCGCCGGCGCCGGGCCCGCCCTTACGAGCTGCGGCGGCGCTCCCGGCGCCACTCGGCGGCGCTGACGTCCCGGCGGCGGGCCGGCCCGGCCGGCGGGGCGGCCCCGGCCCCGACTCCGGCCCGCTCCTCGGCCAGCTTGGCCATGGCCAGGGCGAAGATCGTGGCCATCTCCTCCACGTCGGCCTCGGTGCTGTGGCGCAGCATCTCGGCCATCCGGTCCACCCGCTCCCGGCGCGTCCGGCCGAGGGAGTCCATCAGGCCGGCGGCACTGGGCCGGGCGAAGTTCTCGAGCCCCCGGCGGATGTCGTCGAGCTCCAGGCGGCTCATCTGCCGCAGGCTTCCGGTCAGGATCGCCCAGGGGTCCGGTTGATGCTCGTTGCGGCGGGACTGCGTCATTCGTCGAAGGTACGGTCCCGGCGCAGGGCTGAACACCCCCGCCGGGCCGCTTCGTCCCCTTTCACCCGAAGCCGGCCGTCCCACCCGGCGCGGCGGTTACGCTGACGCCGCTTGGACGCCGCCGACGCCCTTCCGATCCCGACACTGGCCGACGTGCTGGCGGCGGCGGCGGCCATCCGGCCGTACCTGTCGCCGACGCCGCTGCTGCGCCACCCGCTGCTGGAGCGGGCGCTGGGCACCGAGGTGTGGGTCAAGCACGAGAACCACCAGCCGACCGGGGCGTTCAAGGTCCGGGGCGGGATCAACCTCGTCTCCCGGCTGGGGGCGGCCGAGCGGGAGCGGGGGATCGTCGCCGCCTCGACCGGCAACCATGGCCAGTCCCTGGCCTACGCCGCCGGCGTCTTCGGCGTCCGGGCGGTGATCTGCGTGCCGAAGGGGGCGAACCCCGTCAAGGCCGAGGCGATCCGGTCGTGGGGCGCCGAGCTCGTCGAGCACGGCGCCGACTTCGACGAGGCCCGGGAGCACTGCGAGGCGCTGGCCGCCGGGCACGGCTACCGCTACGTCCACAGCGGCGACGAGCCGCTCCTCATCGCCGGTGTGGCCACCGAGACGCTGGAGATCATGGAGACCCGCCCCGACGTCGACGCCGTCATCGTGCCCGTCGGCGGCGGCAGCGGCGCGGCCGGCGCCTGCGTGGTGGCCCGGGCGCTGGGCCGTCCCGTCGAGGTGATCGGCGTGCAGTCGGAGGCCGCCCCGGCCGCCTTCCGGTCCTGGCAGGCCCGCCGGCTGGTGGAGGACCGGATGGGCACGGCCGCCGAGGGCCTCGCCACCCGCACCGCCTTCGCCCTGCCGCAGCGGATTCTGTGGGACGGGCTCGACGACTTCGTGCTGGTCAGCGAAGCCGGCCTGGAGGCGGCGACCCTCCTGATGCTGGAGACGACCCGGAACCTGGTCGAGCCGGCCGGTGCCGCCGCCGTGGCCGCCGTGGCCGCCGACCCCGGCCGCTTCGCCGGTAAGCGGGTGGCGGTCGTCTGCAGCGGCGGCAACCTGGCCCCCGCCCAGCTGGCCGCCCTCCTGGCCCGGGCCGGGCGCTGACGGCTCAGGGCCGGCGGTCGCGGTGGCGGGCCAGCCCGCCGGGGCTCAGGTACAGGCCGGGCTCGAGGGCCGGGCCGGCCGCCGCCGGGGCGCCGGGGTGCAGCTCGTAGGCCACGAAGGTGTCGCAACCGGCGCCCGTCCCCCCGCCGGCCGCCGCCTCCTCGCCGGCGGCCATGACGATCGTGCCCCCGGCCACCTGGGCGTCGTCCACCGTGCACCCCCGGCCGAGGTGGTGCTGGCCGTTGATGCGGGGGTAGCCGGCCGCCCCGGCGGGAGGGGCGCCGAGCCCGGCGACCACCAGCAGCGGGGCGACGGCGGCGAGCACCTTCGACGGGAAACCGGCCATGGCGGGCCTTCTTTCGCTGGTCCATCGATCTGACCGGGCCATCGTCCGCCGCCGGGGGGCCGGGCACATCCGGCACTTCGTCCCCTTCGTGCCATCGGAAGGCCCGCCGGTCACGGGACTTTCGACCCGGCGGGGCGTAGTCTCGGTGGATGGCCCGGACACGGATCGGACACTTCTGGATCGACGCCACCTGCATCGGCTGCGGTGCCTGCGATCACGCCTGCCCGGGCAAGGTCGACGCCATCTACAAGATCGAGGGCGACTTCACCGGGCGGTTCGCCATCGTCCTCGAGGACTGCATCGACTGCGGGTTCTGCGTGCCGTTGTGCCCCGTCGACTGCATCCACGACGCCCGCACCGACGACATCGACGCCGCCACCGACAGCGGCTGGACCAAGATCCGTGAGCTCCAGTCCTGGGCCGCCGGCCGGGGGGCGACCGGCAGCGACTACGCCAGCAAGCCCGACGATCCCTGGGCCAAGCTCAAAGCCCTGAAGGACCAGCGCAACAACTGACGGCGTGGCGCGATCCGGAGAACGCCTGCTGTTCGACGACCTGCGGGTGGGGATGGTGCGCTCGGCGGGCGAGCCCTACGCCGTCACCGCCGATGAGATCGTCGAGGTGGCCGGCCGGTGGGATCCGCAGCCGTTCCATCTCGACGAGACCGCCGGGCGGGCCTCCGACTACGGCGGGCTCATCGCCTCCGGGCTCCACACCATCGCCGCCTCCATCTGCCTCGGCGAGCGGGAGGCGCCCCCGATGGCCTCGGTGGCCGGGCTCGGCATCGACGAGCTCCGCTTCCTCCGGCCCGTCCGCCCCGGCGACCGGTTGGGCCAGACGACCGAGATCGTCGAGCTGCGGCCTTCCCGGTCCCGCCCCGACCGGGGGATCGTGCGGGGCCGGCGCACCGTCACCACCCAGGACGGCGTGGCCGTGCTGACCTACGTGCTCACCTGGATGGTCGAGCGGGCGGTCCCCGGGCCGCACTGAGATCTCGTCGAGGCGGCGCGGCGTGCCGAGAGCGCCGCCGGTCAGCCGACGAGGACGCAGATGTTCCGCACGATCGAGGAAGGCCGAAGGCAGTAGCCGTCGCGGCCTCCGGCCGCCGGCACGATCAGGGCCAGCAGGCCGAGTACGACGGCGGCCGCACCGATCGCCTTCCGCATCTCGCCTCCCCGGGGGTTCGTAACAACAGCCTCTTAGATCACTGCAGAAACTATCTCAACACGATCCCGGAGGCAACCGGGGGCGGCGGGCAGAAAGGGTGCCGCCGCGTCACCGGGCCGGGCCGGTGACGCGGCTCGTCACACCGCGAGGGGAACGGTCAGCGCTTGGCCGCAGCCTTGGCCGGGGCCTTGCGGGCCGGGGCCTTGGCGGCGGTGGCGGTCGTCTTGCGGGCCGGGGCCTTGGCCGGCGCGGCCTTGGCCGGCGCGGTCCTCGGAGCCGCCTTGGCCGGGGCGGCCTTCGCCGGAGCGGCCTTGGCGGGCGCGGCCTTGGCCGGAGCCTTGGCCGGAGCGGCCTTGGCGGGCGCGGCCTTGGCCAGCCGGGGGGCGGGGACGGCGCCGAGCACCACGTCCTTGAACCCCTTCAGCGGCGTGATCCGGGCCTTCTTCGACGCCTTGATCTTGATGGCTTCGCCGGTGGCCGGGTTCCGGCCCATGCGGGCCTTGGTCTGGATCTTGGCGAACTTGGCGAAGCCGGTCAGGACCACCGGGTCGCCCTTGGCGACGGTGGCGGTGACCACGTCGGTGAAGCCCCGCAGGACTCCGTCGACCGTCTTCGAGTCGGTGCCGCTGTGGGCGGCAATGGCGGTGACCAGCTCACGACGATTCACAGGGTTCTCCTCCGCTCGCGGGTGGCTGGGGCCAAGTCTGTCCGCCTGCGGCCCGCAATGGGGGGATTCCCCGGCTGGCGGGCCGCTCGCACGGTGGGGGACGGTCGGCCATGATGCCGTACATGGCGGACGGGCGCGTGACGGCGCTGAAGGTCAAGGGCACCGTGGTGGCCATCGATGCACCGCCCGCCCGGGCCAGGGTGGAGTTCCTCGACCACGACGTGGTGCGGACCTGGGTGGCGCCGGACGGGCGCTTCTCCGACCCGGCCGGCAGCCGGCCGCCGCCCGGCCAGCCCGGGGCGGTCATCGTCGTCAAGACCGACTACCCCGGCGTCGTTCCCGAGGTGGACGAGACGGCCGACTACTGGGTGCTGAGTACCGGGGCGGTGGCCGTGCGGGTCTACCGCGGGGCGTTGCGGTTCGGGTTCTACCGGCCGGGCAACGGCGAACGGATCGTGGAGGACGTCGCCGGGCTCCACTGGGACGGAGCCGTCACCACGCAGCGGTTGACGCAGGGGCGGACCGAGCAGTATTTCGGCGGCGGGATGCAGAACGGGCGCTTCGCCCACCGCCACGCCACGATCAACGTCGCCGTGAGCTACGAGTGGAACGAAGGCGGCTGGCCCAACTCGGTGCCGTTCTACCTGTCGTCGGCGGGCTACGGCACCTTCCGGAACACCTTCGCCCCCGGCGTCTACAGCTTCACCAGCCCGGTGGTGATCCGCCACCAGGAGAACCGCTCCGACGCCTACTGGTTCTTCGGAGAGCCGAAGCGCGTCATCGACCGCTACACCGAGCTGACCGGGCGGCCGCTGATGCCGCCGATCTACGGGCTGGAGCTGGGCGACGCCGACTGCTACTGCCACAACGCCAACCGGGGCGAGCGCCACACCGTCGACGCCCTGGCCGTGGCCGACGGGTACGTCGAGCGCGGCATCCCCCTCGGCTGGATGCTGGTCAACGACGGCTACGGCTGCGGCTACGAGGACCTCGACCGCGTCGCCGCCGGCCTGGCCGAGCGCCACGTCACCCTGGGGCTGTGGACGTCGACCGGCCTGCCCGACCAGAAGCGGGAGGTGCGCTCCGGCGCCCGGGTCCGCAAGCTCGACGTCGGCTGGGTCGGCCCTGGCCACCGTTTCGCCCTGTCCGCCTGCGAAGAGGCCCACCGGGGCATCGAGCGCTGGTCGGACGCCCGGGGGTTCGTCTGGACGCCGGAGGGCTGGGCCGGCTCGCAGCGCTACGCCGTCCACTGGAGCGGCGACCAGGAGGGGAGCTGGGACTACATCCGCTGGCAGATCCCGACCTACGCCGGCGCCAGCCTGTCGGGGCTGGCCTTCACCACCGGCGACGTCGACGGCATCTACGGCGGCAGCCCCGCCACCTACACCCGCGACCTCCAGTGGAAGACATTCCTGCCGGTGGCCATGACGATGAGCGGCTGGGCGCCGCTCGACAAGCAGCCGTGGCACCACGGCGAGCCCTACACGTCGATCAACCGTTCCTACCTCGGCTGGCGGGAACGGCTGCTGCCCTACCTCTACACCTATGCCGCGCTGGCCCACCGGACCGGCCTCGGCCCGGTCCGCCCGCTGTGGCTCGAGTATCCCGAGGATCCCGCCACCCTCGGCGACGACGCCCGCTACCAGTTCCTGTGCGGGGACGCCTTCCTCGTCGCCCCCGTCTACGAGGACGCCGAGGTCCGCCGCTCGATCCATCTGCCGCCGGGAACGTGGATCGACCACTGGACCGGCGCGGTCCACGAGGGACCCGTCGGCCTGGTCGACCATCCGGCGCCGCTCGAGCGCCTTCCGCTGTTCGTCAAAGCGGGTTCGATCGTGCCGCTGTGGCCCGAGGGCACGGGCTCGTGGCTGACCCGCGACCGGAGCCGCCTCGACCTCGACGTCTACGGCGCGGCCCCCGGCGAGTTCACGCTCTACGAGGACGACGGCGTCACCCGGCAGTACGCCGACGGCCGCTGCGCCTGGCAGCGCTTCGCCTTCGACGGTCACGAGCTCACCATCGGCCCGTCCGAGGGCGACTACGACGGTGCCCCCGAACGCCGCTCCTACCGGATCCGGCGACGCGGTGGGGGCGCCCCGACCGTCGTCGAGACGCCCCCGGTGCGCCGTCAGGAACGGCTGATCGTGCCGCTAGCGGATCCGGGCCGCCAGTAGCTGCTTGCCCATCTCCGCGCCCTTGCGGCTGTCGGCCTGGGCCTTGCGGAAGAACTCGGCCAGCTCGTTGTCCTTCTCGCGCTCGGCATCCTGGATGTACTGCTCGAGGCGCAGGACGTTGCTGAGGCACACCTCGGTGAACCAGATGATGTTGTAGTCCTTGTCCTTGGTACCGGTGATGTTGCCGGTCTCCTGGGTCATCGTCGCCACTGAGGATCCCTCCTTCGAGTCGTCGTTCGCTCGCCTCTTCCTACCCACCCCTGGGCAGATTGAACGGGCGGGAATGAACGGCTACTCGTAGCGCAGCGCCTCGATCGGCGTGAGCCGGGCGGCCCGGTTGGCGGGGTAGAAACCGAAGAAGATGCCGACGAGGGCGGAGACGCCGAACGACAGCACGATCGAGCCGACCGACACCACGAGGTGCAGCGGTCCGACCTGGAGGTGGGCGATCCCGATGCCGATGGCCACCCCCATGGCGCCGCCGAGCAGCGACAGCAGCACGGCCTCGGTCAGGAACTGGCTGAGGATGTCGATGCGCTGGGCGCCGAGGGCCTTGCGGATGCCGATCTCCCGGGTGCGCTCGGTCACCGTGACCAGCATGATGTTCATCACGCCGATGCCGCCGACGAACAGGGCGATGGCCGCCACCGCCCCCAGCAGCAGGCTGAACAGCAGGGCGGCGGCCTTGCCCGCCGTCAGGAGCTGGGCCTGGTTGAAGATGAGGAAGTCGGGCGCCTCCTCGGGCTTGAGGTGGTGCGACTCCCGCAGCACCTGCGTGACCTCGGCCTGGGCCGCCTCGGTGACCTGGCGGGAGACGGCCTGCACCGCCAGGAAGTGGTACGACTGCACCTTGCCCACCATCGTGTCCTCGACGGTGGAGATGGGGGCGAACATCACGTCGTCCTGATCCTGGAAGCCGTTGGAGCCCCGCTTCTCGAGCACGCCGACGATCCGGAAGCGGATGCCGTTGGCCTGCACGTCGCGGCCGATGGGGTTGTAGCCCTTGTGCCACAGCTTCTTGATCACCGTCTGGCCGATGACCGCCACCTTGGCGTGGTCGGCCTCGTCCTGCTCGTCGACCATCCGGCCCGACTCGGCCACGGCGTTGCGGATCTGGGCGAAGATCGGCTTGGCGCCGACGAAGGTCTGCAGGGCGTAGGTCGTCCCGTCGGCCACCACCGTGGCCCGGACCTGGAGGACGGGCGACACGGCCAGGATGTCGGGGCCCCGGCTCTTGTCGGTCAGCGCCTTCAGGTCGTGGTCGGTGAGCTTGGCCTGGCGGGTGGCCGTGCCGCCCTTGTCGTTGCCGCCGGGGTTCTGCTCCGGCCAGACGTAGACGGCGTTGGAGCCCATCGTCTCGATCTGGTGCTGGACGGCGTTGGAGATCCCCGTCCCCACCGCCACCAGCAGGATGACGGCCGCCGTCCCGATCAGGATGCCGAGCATGGTGAGCAGCGACCGCATGCGGTTGGCCAACAGGCCCTTCAGGGCCACGTGCAGGCTGTCGATGGTCATGTGACCGCGCCTCCCCCGGCGCGGGAGCCTAGCCCAGCCGGGACATCGGGTCTCAGGCCGTCTCAGGTTCTCTCAGGTAGCGTGGCCGCGGCACCGGGCGTCAGACGAGGGGGGACGATGTTCGGATACCACATCGGCGTCGACATCGGCGGCACGTTCACCGACGCGGTGGCCATCGACGAGGGCGGAACGCTCTACCGGGCCAAGGCCCCGACGACGCCGGCCGACTACACCACCGGGATCCTGGCCGCCCTCGACGGCCTGGCCGCCGAGACCGGCGCGCCGCTCGAAGAGCTGCTCGGCGCCACCCGCCTGTTCGTCAACGGCACGACGATCGTGACCAACGCCGTGGCCGAGCTGTCGGGCCTGCGGGTCGGAGTGCTCACCACCCGTGGCTTCCGGGACACGCTGCGCATCGCCCGGTCGGCCCGGACCAACGACCCCGACCTCCAGACCCAGACGCCGCCCCCCGACATCGTCCGGCGCGACGACATCGCCGAAATCGACGAGCGGGTCGACTCCTTCGGGGAGGTCGTGGTGCCGCTCGACGAGGCCCAGGTCCGGGCCGCGCTGACCGAGCTGGTCGAGGGCCACGGCTGCCAGGCCCTGGCCGTCTGCTTCCTGTGGTCCTTCCTCAACCCGGCCCACGAGGAGCGGGTGGGGGCCATCGCCGCCGAGCTGTATCCCGACCTGTTCTGCTCGCTGTCGTCACACGTGTTCCCCGTCGCCCGGGAGTACGAGCGCATGGTCACCACGGTGTTCAACAGCTACGTCTCGGCCGGGGTCGGCGACTACGTCGGGCAGCTGAGCGACGAGCTGAAGCGGCGGGGGCTGGCCTGCGACGTGTCGATGATGCAGTCGATCGGCGGGATGCTCTCGCCGGCCGAGGCGGCGCAGCGGCCGATGCAGCTCATCAACTCCGGGCCGGTGGGCGGGGCGCTGGGTGCCCAGGCGCTGGCCGCCACGCTGGGCCTCGGCGACGTCCTGACCACCGACCTCGGCGGAACGTCGTTCGACACCGCCGTCATCAAGGACGGGCAGCTGGCGCTGGCGCACCGGGCCCGCCTGGGCGACTTCGACACCGGCCTGTCGATGGTCGACATTGCCGCCATCGGCGCCGGCGGGGGCTCGATCTGCTGGATCGACTCCCGGGGCGCCCCCCGGGTCGGGCCGCATTCGGCCGGGGCCGATCCCGGCCCGGCCTGCTACGGGCGGGGCGGCACGGAGCCGACGGTCACCGACGTGGCGGTCCATCTGGGGCTGATCGATCCCGACTACTTCCTCGGCGGGACCATGCAGCTCGACCCCGGGGCGGCCGAAGCGGCGCTCGACCGGCGCATCGCCGGTCCCCTCGGCGTCGACGCCGACAGCGCCTGTCTCGGGCTCTACCGCATCGTGGCCGACACCATGGCCGGCGCCGTCCGCTCGGCCACGGTGGAGAAGGGCTACGACCCCCGGCGCTTCACCGTCGTCTCCTTCGGCGGCGCCGGCGGGCTGTTCATCGCCGAGATCTGCCGGATGATGGGCATCACCGACGTCGTCGTCCCCGACAACGCCGCCGTGTTCTCGGCCGCCGGCCTCACCTGCGCCGATGCCGTGCGCTCCTTCGTCCGCACCGTGAACTGGATCATCCCCGCCGCCCCGCTGGCGCCGCTCAACGCCACGCTGGAGGCGCTGGGGGCCCAGGCCCGGGCGGCGCTGGTGGAGCAGGGCTTCGAGGAGGCCGACGTCGAGGTCCGCTTCGAGGGCGACGTGAAGTGGGCCGGGCAGATCTTCGAAATCGCCATCCCGCTGCCGTCGGGCCGGCTGACCGACGACGACCGGGCGGTCGTGACCGGCCGGTTCCTCGAGGCCTACGAACGGCTCTACGGCAAGGGGACGGCCTGGGAGGGCTTCCCGGCCGTCATGCTCAACGCCCGGGCCACGGCCACCGGCCGGGTGCCCACGCCGGCCCGCCGGGCCCAGCCGCTGGAGCCGGGGTCGGCCGAGCCGGCCGTGGCGGGGGAGCGGGAAGTGCTGCTGCCCGACGACGGCGTCCGCAAGCTGGTGCCGATCTACCGGGGCGGCGCGCTCCGCCCGGGCATGGCGCTGGCCGGCCCGGCGGTGGTGGAGGACGTCGACACCACGGTGTGGGTCCCCCCGGGGGCGGGGCTGCGCCTCGACGAGTACCGCAACTACCGGCTGACGGTCTGAGAGGGGAGCGACGATGACCACGACGAGCTACGACCCGATCGCGGCCGAGGTCCTCCAGAACCGGCTGGTCAACATCAGCCTGGAGATGGCCACCACGCTGATCCGCACCTCGGGGTCGCCGATCCTGTCCGAGGCCAAGGACTTCTGCACGGCCATCTTCGACCGCAAGGGCGAGCACATCGGCTTCTCCGGCTACGTCATCGCCCATCTCGGCTCGTCGCTCCAGGGCGTGCGGTCGGTGATCCGCGACTACGGCGACGACGTCCACCCCGGCGACGCCTTCATCCTCAACGACCCCTACGACGCCGGCGCCATCCACCAGGGCGACGTGGCCGTGGTGTCGCCGATCTTCGCCGGCGGCGCCGACGATCCGAACGAGGACCTGATCGGCTGGTCGTTCTCCAACGCCCACATCCTCGACGTCGGCGGCATGTCGCCCGGCGGGTGGGCGCCGGTGGCCTGGGACGTCTACGGCGAAGCGCTGCGCCTGCCACCGACGCGGATCGTCAACCGGGGGACGTTCGTCCCCGAGCTGGTCCGGCTCCTGCTGGCCAACGTGCGCCTCCCGATCGTGCTGAACGACATCCGCTCGCTGGTGGCGGCCAACAACGTGGCCCAGATGCGCATCGCCGCCCTGGTGGCCGAGTACGGCCTCGAGGAGTACGAGCGCTACGTGGAGGTCAACAAGGGCCTGTGCGAGCAGGTGGTCCGCCGCCGCCTGTCGGCCATTCCCGACGGGACCTACGAGGCCTACGACTGGGCGGAGTACGACGGCCACGGTGCCGACGCCGTCTACCGCATCGGCTGCCGGGTCATCGTCGACGGCGACGAGCTGGTGTGCGACTTCTCCGACTGCGACGCCCAGAGCGACGGGTTCATCAACGCCGGCTACGGCGCGGTGCTCGGCCTCGTCAGCGGCGTGCTGCTGTTCAGCCTGTGCTACGACGTGCCGGCCAACGCCGGGATCTTCCGGGCGGTGCGGATCGTGCTGCCGGAACGGGGTTCGGTGCTGAACCCGGTGCCCCCGGCGCCGGTGTCGTGCGGCCACATGGAGGGGGCCAGCAAGGCCGCCCGGGCCATGTCGGAGGCCATCGCCAAGGCGCTGGCGCTGTCGCCCGACCCCGAGGTGGCCAAGCGCTGCTTCACGCTCGGCGTGTGCTCCTGGCCGGGCAACGCCTGGGTCGGCCAGTCGCAGTTCGGCATGTACACCGCCTTCGCCGTGATGGACTGCGGGTCGGGGGGCATGGGGGCCCAGACGACGATCGACGGGCTCGACATCTCCTCCTACGAGTTCCAGCTCGGCAACGGCATTCCCGACGTGGAGATCAACGAGGGCAGCTACCCGATGCTGTACCTGTGGCGGAAGCTCAACGGGGGCTCGGGCGGGCCGGGCTTCCGCCGGGGCGGTCAGGGGATGGACTTCGCCTGGACCCCCTGGCGGACCGACGCCCTCACCGGCACGCTGGAGAACGCCATGTCGTGCGTGCCGACCCGGGGCCTCATGGGCGGCTACCCCGGCGCCACCAACTTCTTCAAGGTGGTGCGGGGGACCGGGCTCGACAAGGTGCTGCGGGACGGCGGCGGCCTGCCCCAGACCCCGCAGGCCATGGGGGGCAACGAGGAGACCCTGCTCAACCACGTCACCGGTGTGCCGCTGCGGGCCCACGAGGTGTTCCACCAGATCACCGGCGGCGGGGCCGGGATGGGCGACCCGCTGCTGCGGGAGCCGGAGCGGGTGGCGGCCGACGTGGCCGCCGGTTACGTCCGGCCCGAGGTGGCCGAACGGATCTACGGCGTCGTGCTCGACGGCGCCGGGGCGCTCGACGGGCCGGGGACCGACCGGCGCCGGGCCGAGATCCGCCGGGAGCGGCTCGGGGCCGACCCGGCCCGGCCGGTGGCGCCGGTCGACGGGTGGCGCCCGGCGCTGCGGGCGGCGGTCGGCGACGGCGGCGGCGGGGCGGCGATCGCCTGCGGGCACTGCGGCGCCGAACTGACCGGGGCCGGGGGCGACTGGAAGGAGGCGGCGGTGCTGCGGTCCCACGAGGCCGGAGCCCGCCTGGCCGAGCTGGGCTGCGAGGTCCGCAGCCGGGTGGAGCCGGCCTTCCTGCTCTACGAGTGGCACTGCCCCGGCTGCGCCAGCCTGCTGGAGGTCAACCTCTATCCCGAGGGGATGGACCCCATCCACGACCTGCGGATGGGGGAGCGGCCCGCCGAACCGATCGGCCAGGCGCTGTAAGGGCCGCCCTCAGGGCCGAGGCATCGACGCCAGCAGGCGGAACTGGGCCCTGGCCCGGTCGAGATTCTGGGCCGGGCGGGTGACGCGGTAGTAGACGTCGCCGGCGATCCAGTCGGTGAGGAAGCGGACCGCCTGCTCGTAGGTCACGATCGCCCCCGCCGACCGCACCGCCTCCTGTTCGGCGGGCGTCGCCGTGTCGCCACCGAGCCCGGCGGCGTAGCCGGCGAGGGCGGCGTCGTAGAGCACCGGGTCGACGGCCACCAGCGACGGGTCGGGTTCGTCCTCGGCGGCGGTCGTTGCCGCGCTGCGGAGCAGGTCGCCCACGTCCCAGAACCAGGCGCCGGGCATCACCGTGTCGAGGTCGACGAGGCAGACCGCCTCGTCGCCCCGGAACAGGACGTTGTCGAGCTTGGCGTCGTAATGGGCGACCCGGCGCGGCACCCGGGTTGTGAGGTCGGCCGCCAGGGTGGCCAGCGGTGCGGCCTCCTCGGCCCGGGCGAGCTCGTCGGTCACACCGGCCGCCCGCCGGCAGGGATCGGCGGCCACGACGTCCCGCAGCCGGGCCAGCCGCCGGGCGGGATCGTGGAAGCCGGGCAGCGTCTCGGCGAACGCCGCCGGGTCGAGGGCGGCCACCGAACGGTGAAACCGGCCCAGCAACCGGGCGGCCGCCGTCACGGCGGCCGGTGTCGGACCCGGCACCGGGGCGGCGCCGGGCACCCGCCGCCACGCCCGCCAGGCCCCGGACTCGTCGTGGAGGAGCCACCGCCCGTCCGCCGCCCGAACCGGTTCCGGCAGCAGGCCGGTGCACGGCAGGCGGCGGTGGAGCAGGACGATGTTGGCCGTCACCGCCTCGGGATCGGGGAACACCGCCGGGTTGAGGCGCTGGACCACCAGGTCCCCGCCGGGCGTCGCCACCACGAACGTGTCGTTGATGTGCCCCCCGCCGAAGGGCTCGGCCGCGCCGGCCTCCGGCGCGAAGGCCGCCGCCACCCGGCGCGCCGCGGCGGCCAGATCTGCCATGGCGGCGAGTCTCGCGCACCGCCGGTTGCGACACGGGCCGGCCGGTGGGGCTAGCAATACCGGGCGGGTTTCCCGTTCCCCGTCGCCGACCGAAAGGGGGCCCGTGTCCATCGCCCGGTGGGTGAACACGTCCCGGGTCATCACCCGGGCGAACCTCCATTGGCCGGAGCGGCCCGACCGGCTGCCCCGGGCCCTGCTGGCCACCCTGCGGAGCGGTGCCGGGCCGGTCGGGGCGCTGGCCATCGGCGCCGCCCGCTATCCCGACGCCCCGGCCCTCGTCGACGAGGACGGGCCGCTGACCTACCGGGAACTCCATCGCCAGGCGGGCGGTCTGGCCGGGGAACTGCGGCGCCGGGGCGCCGGGCCCGGGGTGGCCGTCGGCGTGGTGGGCAGGAACCACCGGACGTTCGTGCGGGCGGTGGCGGCCGCCTCGGCCACCGGCGCCGACGTCGTGCTGCTGAACACCGGTTCCGCCGCCGCCGAGCTCGAGCGGGTCGTGGCCTCCGAGGGCGTCCGGCTCCTGCTCCACGACGACGAGTTCGCCGCCGCCGCGGCCGGCTGCGACGTCGACGCCCTCGGCGGACGGGCCATGGCCGAGGCGGCCGGGGGCGACGACCGGAGCGGCCCGCCGAGCCGGACGGCCGGGCGGCTGATCGTGCTCACGTCGGGGACGACGGGGCGGGCCAAGGGCGCCGCCCGCAGCCACCGCGGCGCCCTCGACACCGCCGCCGCCGTCTTCGACCGCATCCCGCTGCGGGTGCGCGACACCCAGGTGGTGGCCGCACCGCTGTTCCACGCCTGGGGCGTACTCCACCTGTTCCTCGGCCTGGCCCGGTCGGCCACCACGGTGCTGCACCGGCGCTTCGACCCGGCCGCCACTCTCGACGCCGCCGTGGTGGAGCGGGCCCGGGTGCTGGTCGTCGTCCCCGTCATGCTCAAACGGATCCTGGCCCTCGGGCCCGAAACCCTGGCCCGGGCCGACCTGTCGTCGCTGGCGGTGATCGCCTCGAGCGGCTCCGCGCTCGGCGCGCCGCTGGTGACCGAGGTGCTGCAGCGCTTCGGACCGGTGCTCTACAACATCTACGGGTCGACCGAAGTGGCGCTGGCGACGATCGCCACCCCGGCCGATCTCCGGGCCGCGCCGGCCACCGCCGGGCGCGTCGCCCTCGGGTCCCGGGTGGAGATCCTCGACGCCGCCGGCGATCCCCTGCCGCCGGGGCGCACCGGGCGGGTGTTCGTGGGGAGCAGCCTCGGCTTCGGCGGTTACACCTCCGGCGAGGACAAGGAACGCCGCCGGGGGCTCGTCGCCTCCGGCGACCTCGGCCATTTCGACGGCGACGGCCGCCTGTTCGTCGAGGGCCGGGAGGACGACATGATCGTCTCCGGCGGCGAGAACGTGTTCCCCGGGGAGGTCGAGGACCTGCTGGCCGGCCATCCGGCCGTGGCCGACGTGGCCGTGACCGGCGTCCCCGACGAGGAGTTCGGCCAGGCGCTGGCCGCCTTCGTCGTTCTCCGCCCCGGCGCCGAACTGACCGTCGACGGCGTGCGGGACCACGTGCGGGCATCGCTGGCCCGTTACAAGGTTCCCCGCCGGGTCGAGTTCCTGGCCGAGCTGCCCCGCAACTCCACCGGCAAGGTCCTCACCCGCCGGCTGACCGAACCCTGATCGGCGGAACGGTCAGCGGGCCGGGGGGCGGTGCAGGTGGTCGTGGAGCCAGCGGTGGATCTCGGCCGCCGAAAGCTCGAAGCCCGGCTCCGTCAGGCCGGCGACGACCTCTTTGACGAAGACGGTGACGATCCCGTCGTCGATCGCCGTACCGCCGAGGGCGTCGCTGATCAGGGCGGCGGCCAGCGCCTCGGCGGGGGCGTCGGTGCGTCCCCAGCCGACGGTGGCGTCGGCCACCCCCGGCAGGGGCGACAGGACGGAGCCCCGCAGCAGCCCCACCCGGGGGTCGCCGGCCTGGTTGATCCAGCCGAAGTACGTGCCCTCGAGGGTGCTGGTGAGATTGAGGATGTCGTTGCGCCAGTCGGCGTAGTCGAGTTCGGGCTCCAGTTCGGCCAGCGGCGACAGCCCGCCGGCCGGCGTGCCCGTCCGCAGCACCCGGCTGATGGCCTCGGGGGACGCGTCCTGGAGGAGGCTCACCGTCACGCCGGCGTGGTCCGCCCGGGCCAGGGCGGCCTCGGCCAGCCGGCACAGGCCCTCGGCCACCCGCTCGTCGTGGGCCGGGTCGGCCGGGTCGTCGGCCACCAGGACCACCGCCGCCTCCGGAGCCAGCAGTGGCGCCACCAGGGCCACCGACTCGATCCGTTCGGTCAGCGGCGGCGCCCAGGCGCCGGCGCCTGTTTCGGTGTCCATCAACAGTTGCACCCAGGCCCCGACGGAGCGCTGGGGCAGCCGGGAGACGAGCCCGGCCAGGCCGGCGGGGCTGTCGGCCACGACGACGTCGTCGGCCCGGGCCCGCAGGGCTCCGTCGAGCTGCGCCGTCCGGTGCTTCGATCCGGTGAGAAGTGCGGTCGCCATTGCGACGACCATAACTGTTCGCCGGGAACGGGTCGGCAAACGCTGCCGGAATTGACACTTTCAATAAGAATCTTCATCGACTGGAAACGCTGCGGTGTTTCCCAGGTCGCGGCGATAAGGTGACCGGCCGGACGGACGACGTGAACGACGATTCCAGGGAGGACCCGCCATGCCTGCTCGCACCGCCAACGCCCGCTGGGAAGGTGGCCTGAAGGACGGCAAGGGAACCATGCGGCTGGGCGGGGGCGCCTTCGAGGGTCAGTACTCGTTCTCGTCCCGCTTCGAGGACGGGGTCGGGACCAACCCCGAGGAACTGATCGCCGCCGCCCACGCCGGCTGTTTCTCGATGGCGCTGTCGGCGGGCCTCGAACGGGCCGGCCACGTCGCCAACTCCGTGGAGACGACGGCATCGGTCCACCTCAGCCCGAAGGACGGCGGCGGGTTCCGGATCTCCCGGATCGACCTGAAGACGACCGCCGACGTGCCCGGGATCGACGCCGACGCCTTCCAGCAGGCCGCCCAGGCGGCCAAGGAGGGCTGCCCGGTGTCGGGGGCGCTGGCCGCCGTCGACATCACGCTCGACGCCAGCCTGGCCGGCTGACCCGGGGAGGGGCGATGCGGCGGCGGTGGGGGGCCGCTCCGGCGACGGCGCTGGTGGGGGCGCTGCTGGCGGCGGGACTGAGCGGAGTGGCCGGGGCGGCGGCGCCGGCGGCGGTGGTCGGAGTCAGCGACGCACCGTCGCCCTTCGCCGCGGGCTGTGACCGCGTGGCCGGCGACGGCACCAACTACCGGAACTCCGAGGTCGAGGTCCGCATCGCCGCCGACCCCCGGGACGCCAACCGGGCCGTCGGGGTGTGGCAGCAGGACCGGTGGTCGACCGGCGGCGCCCACGGCCTGGTGGCCGCCACCACCACCGATGGTGGAACCACCTGGAAGCGGTCGTTCGCGCCGTTCAGCCGCTGTGCGGGCGGCACGCCGGCCAACGGCGGCGACTACGCCCGGGCATCGGACCCCTGGGTCGACATCGCCCCCAACGGCGACGTGTGGCAGGCCAGCCTGTCGGTCAACCTGGCCGATGTCACCACGGCGATGCAGGTGAGCCGGTCGAAGGACGGCGGCGCCACCTGGAGCGACCCCGTCACCCTGCAGCGCGACAGCGGCAACGCCTTCAACGACAAGGAATCCCTGACCGCCGACCCGACCGATCCGACCGGGCGGCGCGTCTACCTGGTGTGGGACCGGCTCGTCGGGCCCGAGGTCCCCGGCACGGCCGGCGTCGTACCGGGCGTGCCGCTGGTGCCGGAGCGGGGCCCGGCCTGGTTCGCCCGCACGCTCGACGGCGGAACCACCTGGGAGAAGCCCCGACCGATCTTCGACCCCGGCCCCGGGGAGCAGACGATCGGCAACCAGATCGTCGTCCTGCCCGACGGCACGCTGCTCGACGGGTTCTCCTTCGGCACCGGCGGCGTCTTCGGCGAACGGGAAGGGGCCGAGGGCAGCCCGCTCGGGGAAGGCGGCGACGAGGACCGCGGCATCGGCGACGCCCCCGTCGATCCCGAGGCGGGGCCGCTGACCGGCTTCTCCATCGGCGTCGTCCGCTCCACCGATCACGGCGCCACGTGGTCGCCGCCGGTGGTCGTGGCCCAGATCCGCCCGGGCGAGAACTCCGCCCGCCTCCGGGCCGGCCAGATCCTGCCGTCCTTCGCCGCCGACCCGACGACGGGCGCCGTGGCGGTGGTGTGGTCGGACGGGCGCTTCGATCCCGCCCGCCACGACGGCACCGCCCTGTCGATGTCGCACGACGGCGGCGCCACCTGGTCGCCGCCGGCCCGGGTGAACCGCACGCCGCCCGGGGTGGCCGCCTTCCTGCCCTCGGTCGCCTACGCCCCCGACGGGACCCTCGGGATCAGCTACGACGACTTCCGCAACCGGCCCGTCGGCTCGGCGACGTTGACCTCCGACGTCTGGCTGGCCACCTGCCCGCCGGGCTGCGGCCCGGGCGGCGACTGGCGGGAGGTGCACCTGGCCGGCCCGTTCGACGCCTCCAAGGCACCCGACTCCGGCGGCCCGTTCCTCGGCGATTACCAGGGCCTGGTGGCGGCCGGCCCCGGCCGGTTCCGGGCCTTCTTCGTGATGACCCAGCCGGGCTCGCCCGACGACCCGACCAACGTCTTCACCACCGTGGCCCCCTGAGCCCGTCGTCGGCCTAGAAGCGGGTGATGCGCAGGCCGTGGCGCACGGCCCAGCGGCCGACGTCCTCGGCCTTGCCGGCCGCCTTGTCGAACAGCTTCCGGAGCTCGGCCACCACCTGGGGCCGGCCCGACGGCCGGCCGAGGCGCAGCGAGACGTAGGCGCCGGTCCCGATCGGGATGGGGAGCCAGAAGTTGAGGAGTCGCCAGCCGACGACGCCGAGGATGGCGATCCCCCGGGGAGCACCGAAACCGACGAGGGCGGTGGTGAGCACGGCTTCCATGACGCCGAGGCCGCCCGGCGTCACCGGGATGGCGGCGGTCACGTTGGCCAGGCCGTAGGCCACGATGAGGCTGTCGGGGGCAACGCGGTAACCGAAGGCGGCCACCACCACCCACAGGGCGGCGGCGTCGGCCAGCCAGTTGGCCGCCGCCCACCGCGCCGCCCGGTAGAGGAGGGGCCGGTCGCCGGCCAGCACGCGGAGCCGGTCGGCGATGCGGTGAACCCCCTTCTCCACCTGCGGAGCGTCGACCAGCGGCAGGTGGGTGGCGAACCGGCAGAGCAGGCGGGCGGCCCGGTCCTCGCCCCGGGTGAGGAGGACCACGGCCACCGACACCCCGGCGATGAGCGCTGCACCGATCAGCGCCGCAGTGCCGTAGAGGGGGTTGAAGCCCCGGGCGGGGATCGACACCATGAGCCCGATCCACAGCAGGACGTTGAGCACGACGGCCGACCCGAGGGCCTGGGTGGCCAGGGCCAGCCCGGCGTCGGGGCGGCGGACGCCGGCGTCGCCCAGCAGGTCGAAGCCCACCGCGCCGGCCGCCGCCGACCCGCCGGGGAGGACGTGGCTGACGGCCAGCGTGGCCAGGTCGATCCGCAACACCGTCCGGTACGGCGGCCGCGACTCCGGCGGGAGCAGGGAGGCGGTGAGCTGGGCGTAGGCGGCCAGCGCCGCCGCTTCCAGCACCACCGCCAGCAGGAGGAGGGCGACGTTCACCCCGCCCAGCAGGTGCAGGGCCTTGCGGGCGCCGGCCAGCTGGGGGAAGACGACGTACTCGAGCAGCAGGCCGCCGGCCAGGAGCATGCCCGCCTTTCGGATGGGCCGGACCACCGCTCGATTCACCCTCCCATGATTCCCAGGTGCTTCCTGGGTCACTCCTCGTGGCCGGCGCGGATCAGAGGCGGGCGGCCGCCGCCGCCAGCGTCTCGAGCGTCGAACGGTCGTGGGGATCGACGGCGGCGATCACCAGCTGGTCCACACCGGCGGCCCGGTAGGCGGCGAGCTGGCCGGCCAGCCGGCCGGGCGGGCCGGTCAGCGCTTTGTGGAGGGCGGCGGTCAGCGAATCGAAGCGGGCCCGGAGCGCGACCCATTCCCCGGCGGTCAGGTAGGAAGCCTCCCAGCCATCGGCGCAGTGGGCGGCGACGGCCATCGACTGCGGGCCGGTGGCGGCCACGGTCACGGGCGGCCGCTCGACGGGTGGCTCGAGCGCCAGGGCGTCGAAGGCGACGTGCGGGCGGCGGAACGGCTCGCCGGGTCGTTCCCAGAGGTGGTGCAGCGCCAGCAGCCAGTCCTCGAGGATGCGCCGGCGGGTCGGGCGGTCGGGATACGGCACCCCGGCCGGCTCCCACCACGGCCGGGCCCAGCGGGCGGCCGCTCCGGTGCCGGTGCGGACCTCGAGGCGCCCGTCCGACACCACCGCCAGGCTGTGGATCTGCTTGGCCCACAAGGGGAACGACCGGTAGCCGGGGAGCAGATTGGCGATGACCGGACCGATCCGCAGCGTCGTCGTCCGGGCGGCGAGACCGGCCAGCACCGTCCCCGTCTCGAGGTTGAGCGCCTGGGGCGACTCGCCGTAGTAGAGGGCGGCGAAGCCGAGGTCCTCGGCCGCCCGGGCGGTCTCGACGAGCCGGCCGTAGTCGTGGCCCCACACCTCGAGGGCCAGCCGCATTACCGGACGATCCGGTTCCGCAGGACGCCGATGCGGTCGATCTCGAGCTCGACGACGTCGCCGGGGGAGAGCGAGCGGCCGAGCTCCAGCCCGCAGCCGGTGCCGACGGTCCCGGAGCCGAGGATCTCCCCGGGGTGGAGCGTCTCCGATCGGCTGACGAAGGCGATGACGTCCTCGAAGCGGTGGTGCATGGCGCCGCTGTGGCCCCGGCTCCACTCTTCGCCGTTGACCCGGGCGGTCATCGTGAGGTCGTAGGGATCGCCGATCTCGTCGGCGGTGACGATCCAGGGGCCGAAGATGTTGCCGGTGTCGAAGTCCTTGCCCTTGGCCGGTCCGAGCTGGCCGCCCATCTCCCGCAGCTGGGCGTCGCGGGCCGAGACGTCGTTGAAGATCGTGAACCCGAAGATGTGGCCGGCGGCGTCGTCCCGGGTGATGTCGACGCCGGTCTTCCCGACGACGCAGGCCAGCTCCAGCTCGTAGTCGAGGACTTCGGCGTAGTTCGGCCAGCGGATGTCGTCGCCGGGCCCGATGACCGAGAAGCGGTTGCCCTTGTAGTAGATCGGCTGCTCGTACCACACGGCGGGGATCTCGAACGTCCGCCCGGTCATCCGGGCGGCGCGGTCGAACGAGTTGCGCAGGTGCTCCTCGAAGCACAGGAAGTCGCGGATCTGCGGCGGGCGGGGGAGCGGGGCGCAGAGCCGCACGGCGTCGAGTTCGACCACGCTGCCGGGTGGCGGGTCGGCGACGACCGCCTCGGCGGCGGATCGCCCGGCGGCGCCGGCTTCGATGAGGGCCAGCAGATCGGGAAACACCCCCGACAGGTCGACGATCCGCCGGCCGTCGCCGACCACCGCCCCGGGCCGCGGCCCGGCCCCGGCAGTGAACGTCGCCAGCTTCATCGGCCCTCCCGTCGCCTCCCGTCGCGGCCGCATGGTAATGCGCTGCCGCCGGCGCTGGCCGTGGCCCATTCAATCGTCACCCGGTGCGTCCCGGGAGAAGCCGGACGCCGGCCCGCGGGGCCCGGGGCCCGGGCGTCAGCGAGCGGCCGGGTCCAGAGCAGCTGGGGTTGCCCCGGACCCGCCGACCGCCCGCCGCCCGCGACGCTAGTCGGCGGTGGCTGAACCGCCCATGAGCGGTGCGGTCATCTGCAGTCAGTCGTCGTTGGCGGCCTCGTCCTCGCTGGTGGCTTCGATCCGGGAGATCGGCCAGGGCGGGAGGTCGGCCTGGCGGGCGGCGGAGCGGAGGATCTGGGTGGCCTGGGTGATGGCGTCGTCGCGGTCCATGGCGGTGACGAGGACGGTGACGCCGTAGCCCTGGCGGCCGATGCCGGTGGCGATGCCGCCGTCGGAGGCCACGGCGTCGGCCAGGAGACCGATGCGGTCGAGCGTCATCACTTCGTCGCCGGTCACCTCGATGCCGACGCTCCACTGCTGGTCGATCATGGTCATCCCTCCACCACCTGACTGAGGCTGTTGCGGACGAGGACGTAGTCGTCGTGGTCCTTGATGACCGAACCCAGCGTCTCTTCGGCCACCACGGCGTTGAGGTGCTCGGCACCGAGGAACTCCAGGGCCCGGGCCCAGTCGATGGTCTCGGCCAGCCCCGGCTTCTTCACCAGGTCCATGCGCCGGAGGTTGGTCACGGCCGCCACCACCTTGTCGGCCAGGGCCGGCGCCACTTCGGGGGCCCGGACGCGCACGACGTCGGCCTCCCGTTGCGGCGTGGGGTAGTCGATCCAGTGGTAGAGGCAGCGGCGCTTGAGGGCGTCGTGGAGTTCCCGGGTCCGGTTCGACGTGATGATCACGATGGGCGGTTCGGGGGCCTTCACCGTTCCGATCTCGGGGATCGTGACCTGGAAGTCGGACAGGACCTCGAGCAGGAAGGCCTCGAACTCGTCGTCGGCCCGGTCGATCTCGTCGACCAGCAGCACGGCCCGTTCCCCGGCCCGGGTGGCCTTGAGCAGCGGCCGCTCGACGAGGAACTCCGGGCCGAAGAGGTCGTTGACCGTCTGGCGGGCCGACGCCTCGGCCTCGTTGAGCGCCCGCACGTAGAGCAGCTGGCGGGTGTAGTCCCACTCGTAGAGGGCCTGGTTGGCGTCGATGCCCTCGTAGCACTGCAGGCGGATGAGCTCCCGGTCGAAGGCGGTGGCCAGCGCCTTGGCCATCTCTGTCTTGCCGACGCCGGGCTCCCCCTCGAGCAGGATGGGCCGGCCGAGCGAGATGCCGAGGAACACGGCCGTGGCCAGGCCCCGGTCGGCCAGGTAACCCTGACCCCGGAGGACCTCGATGAGCTCGTCGACGGAGGCGGGAGGGGTCACGGCGTCGATCCTTCCTCGAGTTCGTGGCGAAGCGTGCGGCAGGCACTGTCGAGTTCGCGCTGGCGGGCCCGCAGCGCCTGGTAGTCGGCGTGCCCGGCGAGCCGGGCCCGGACCTTGGCATCGACCGTTTCCGGGCTCTTCCAGGCCGACGTCCACGTGCGGTCGACCTCACCGGCCACCGAGTGCCGCACGTGCTCCATCTCCAGGCGGAGATCGTCGGATTCCCGTTGCCGAGCGGCCAGTTCCCGCTCCAGTTCCGCTCTTCCCCGTGGCATCATGACCCTTTCCTCACCTGGGAGCTCGCCGTGATCCGTCTGGGCAGCCTGGCCGGCTATTCCTTCGAAGGTCCCTGGCTTCTCGGCGGCTGGACGCCGCCGGCCGAGCCGGGAATCTTCGCCGTGCTCTACAAGCCCGACCCCGATGACCGCCGCGAGACCTACGCCGTCGCCTACGTCGGGCACTCGGAGGACCTCTCCGCCGAGGGTTTCCCCTGGAAGCACCCCGCCGGGCCGTGCTGGGCCGACCGGGCCGGGTCGAAGTGGCAGGTGTACATCGCCGTGTTCAACCCGCCGGGCGGCACCGCCTCCCACCGGGAGGCCATGGCCCGCGAGCTGATCGCGCTGTACGACCCGTCCTGCAACCCGCAGCGTTACGACCGGGCCTGGAAGGCGGAGTGGATCGGCGCCTACGAGACGGAGGTCACCGGCCCCCTCGCCCCCCAGGGCCCCGACTTCGAGGGCTGAGACCCGGTTCAGTTGACCGTGTCGTAGCCGCCCCGGTTCCACTGCAGGCCCTGGCGGTAGACGGTCGTGCGGGGCCGGCCCACCACCCCCGGCGCCGGCTGGCCCGCCTGCGGGTAGCACGTCGTGCGGGGTTCCCCGCCGGCCGGCACGTCCACGTCGAGCCCCAGATCCGGCTCCACCTCGGGCACCGGGGTCTCGTCGTCCTCGTCGTTCTTCCGCTTGAACATCCGTCGTCCTCCTCAGGCGCATTGCGGTTGCTGGCACTGGCGCTTGGCGGCGGCGTCCCGGGCCGCCTGATAGTGGTTGCCGACCTCCTCCCAGTCCACGAGGTTCCAGAAGGCCTCGAGCTGGCCGTCGCGGCCCTCGGTCGGGCTGCGGGTCCAGGCGTGCTCCCACAGGTCGAGGCCGAGGAGCGGGCGCTCGCCGACCAGGAGCGGCGAGTCCTCGTTGGGCAGCGTGTAGGTCACGAGCTTGCCGCGGGTCAGCGTGAGCCACAGCCACCCGCTGCCGAACAGGTTGCCGGCGATGTGGGCGATGCGGGCCTTGAACGTCTCGAACGATCCGAACTGCTCGTCGATGGCCTCGGCCAGAAGGCCCGACGGCTTGCCGCCCCCGGCGGGGGAGAGGGTCGACCACAGCAGGCGATGGTTGGCGTGCCCGCCGCCGTGGTTGCGGACGGTCGAGCGGGAGTCCTCCGGCACCCGGTCGATCTCCTTCAGGAGGTCCTCCACCGGGAGCGTGGAGAGGTACGGATCGAGCCGGGCGAGGACGGCGTTCAACCCGTCGACGTGGGCCCGATGCACCCGCCCGTGGTGCATCTCCAGCGCCCGGGCGTCGATCCAGGGTTCGAGAGCGGAGTAGTCATAGGGCAGCTCAGGCAGCGTGTGCGCCTCGAAATTCGCCATATCGCAGATTTCCTTTTGCATTCAAGACCCGGAGGGTTATTCTCGTAATGTGCTGAGAGAAATTGCAAACAATCGGCCGGAGATGATCGATGTTCTCGTGGGATTCGGCCATGCCTTGAGGGCTGAAGGGATCGCCGTCGGGTCGCAGCAGGTGCTGACGTTCTGCGAGGCCTGCGCCCGGCTCGACCCCGCCGACCAGACCGACGTCTACTGGTCGGGCCGGGCCTGCCTGGTCACCCGCCAGATCGACGTCGGCGTCTACGACCGGGTGTTCCGGGCCTACTTCCTCGGCGAGGAGGCGCCCACCGGCGAGCTGTTCCGCCTCAAGGCCCGGACCGACCCCGAGGCGGAGTCGGCCGTCGAGCTGGCGCCGGGGGCCGACCCGGGCGAGGAGCGGCCCGAGGAGGAGCAGTGCGGCCTGATGGCCTCCGGCATCGACTCGCTCCGCCACAAGCGCTTCGACCAGTGCACGCCCGAGGAGCTCGAAGCGCTGCGCCGGCTGATGGCCCGCTTCCGGCTCCTGCCCCCCAAGCGCCGCACCCGCCGGATGCGGCCCGGCCGGAGCAGCCGCTACCCCGACCTCCGCCGCACGATCCGCCAGGGACTGCGGTCCCAGGGCGAGATCGTCGAGCAGTGCTGGCGCGAGCGCCGGGTCCGGCGCCGGAAGGTGGTGCTGATCCTCGACGTGTCGGGCTCGATGGCGCCCTACTCCCGGGCGCTGTTGCAGTTCGCCCACTCCGCCGCCCGGGTGTCGGCCGGCCCGTCCGGCCGGCTGTTCGGCAAGGTCGAGGTTTTCTGCTTCGGCACCCGCCTGACCCGCCTGACCGAGGCGCTGCAGCGCCGCGATCCCGACCGGGCGCTGTCCGAGGCGGCGGCGGCCGTGGTCGACTGGGAGGGCGGCACGAAGATCGGCGCCTCGATCGACCGCTTCGTGCGCCACTGGGGCCGGAGGGGTCTGTGCCGGGGGGCCATCGTGGTGATCTGCTCCGACGGGCTGGACCGCGGCCACCCCGAGCTGCTGGCCACGGCCCTGGAGCGCCTGGCCCGGCTGTGCCACCGCATCGTGTGGATGAACCCGCTGAAGGGCGACAACGAAGCCTTCCAGCCCCGGGCGATGGGGATGATGGCGGCGATGCCGTTCGTCGACCTGTTGTTGTCGGGTCATGACCTGAGCAGCCTCGAGGAGCTGGCCGAGTGCCTGCCGGCGCTGGCCTAGGGGAGCGTCCGCAGCGAGCCGGTGACCCGGTCGAACAGCGGCGCCAGGCGGGTGAAGTCGTCCTGCGGTAGGGCCTGGAACACCAGGGAGATCATCGTCTTGTCCTTGAACAGGAAGAAGTGGGAGTGGACCCCGGTCAGGCCGCTGACCGGGTCCCGGAACGTGTAGAGGTAGTAGAGGCCGGGCAGGCCGCCCTGCTCGGTCTCGGTCGGCTCGGCCTTGAGGACCAGCCCGTCCGACGACGAGACGATGGCGTCGGTGACCTTGCGGGCCTCGCCGAGCTGGGCCTTGGTGACGGGGGCGTCGATCGGCGTCGCCCGCACCAGGATCGAGCCGCCCTGGTTCTTGGCCGGGTCGTGCTCCGCCGCCACCAGGACGATCTGGGGGTTGGGGGCCGTGGCCCGGATCCACCCCGCCGGGTAGGAGAGGGCGAACCCCGCCGCCTCGTCACGGAACTCGGTCAGCTGCCCGTCGCCCGCCGGCGTCGTCGCCGCCGCCGCCGGCCGCGAGGCCGCCGGCGGGGAAGACGGCGAGGACGAGGACGAGGACGAGGACGACGACGCGTAGGCCGCCCACATCCCGCCGGCCGCCAGCACGGCCACCGCCACACCGCCAATGAGCATCCGCTTCATGGGAGCCTCCCTTGTGAAACGTACGGCCGGCCGCCCTCAGGCGAACGGCCGGCCGTACGACACCCGCGTTCCCTTGGGGGTGGGCTTGCGGGCGAACTGATGACGCTTACAGCTTGCCGTCGATGGACTTGGCCGTGGTCTGGATCGAGCCGACCAGGGCCAGGACGTTGCCGGTGTCCCCCTTGATCCCGGTGATCTGGCCGAGGAGGACGTCGAGCCGGCGGTTCGAGCCGGCCAGGCCGTTGCCGAGACCGGTGGCGTGCTTGTCGCCCTGGATGCTGTACACCAGGTTGAGGACGTTGCCGATCTCGTCGTTGATGGTGTGGACGGTCCCGTTGATCGACGAGGCGTTGGCGTTGATGTCACGCACCGTGCCGTTGATCGAATGGGCCAGGCTGTTGATCGACAGCACCGACCCGTGGATGTCGTTGACGTTCTCGTCGATGGAGTGGACCGTGCCGTTGATGGTCTTGGCCGTGTCGTCGATGGCCCCCGCCTCGCCCATGATCGACTGGGTGTGCTGCGTGACCTGGTTGAGTTGGCCCGACAGCGGCGCGGCGGCCGTGTTGATGTCGTCGGCGTTCTTGTTCACCTGGACCAGGACCTTCACCGTGTCGAGGTTGTGGTCGATCGGCGACACCTGGCTGCGGATGAACGAGACCCGCTCGTCGATGTGGTTGGCGGTCATGAGGATGGTGACGAGGCAGGCCACCGAGGCGAAGGCCCAGGCGACGATGCCGACCAGGATCCGTTCGGCCAGGCCGCTCTCGTCACGGATTCGGCTGCGCAGGGCGGCCATCTCAGCACGGCCTCCCGGCACCGCTCTTGGCGCAGATGCTCTTGAGCGAGGCGTTGATGTTGGTGAGGCCACCGAGGATGTTGCCGGTGTCGGCCTTGGCCGGGCCCAGGATGCCGTTGGCGGTGTTGACCCGGTCGAGGATGTTCCGGCTGCCCAGCTTGTCGGCCGGGTTCTGGATGTCCTCCAGCGTCTGGTCGATGGTCGTCGCCCGCCCCAGCACGGTCACCAGCACGTTCGACGTGTCGACCAGACCGGCGGAGATCTTGTTCTTCAAGATGCCCGCCGTGTCGGCCACCGAGTTCGACGTGTCGATCAGCGAGTTGGACGTGTCGATCAGCGACCCCGACGTGTGGACCAGGGTCCCTGACGTGTCCTTCAGCGAACCGTCGATCGACCCCAGCGAGCCGTCGATCGTCCCGAGGTGGGAGATGATCGTGTCGGCCTGGGCCGGAATGGGTTTGAGGGCGGTGTCGATGCTGCCCAGCGTGGCGTTGACGTGGGCGATGTGCTGGGGCAGCGGGACGACGTCGCCGCCGGCGCCGGTGACGGCGTGGTCGGCCACCCCCAGCCCGGAGTTGATCGATTCCAGCGCGTTGACGATGCCCATCAGGAACCCGATCACCGTGGCGATGACCAGGATGCCGATCGCCACCCAGACCCACATCCACCGGGTCAGGACACTGGTCTCGTCACTGCGCCGGGGCATCGCCACCTTCATCGTGGTTGCCATGGTCTTGTTCCCCTCCCCTAGCAGGCGCCCGGAGACCCGAGACGCTGGTCGATGCACTTGGCCAGCTTGTCCGCCAGCTGCGCCTGGCCGAGGATGTTCCCGGTGTCGCCCTTGACGGCTCCGACGATGGACAGCGTCGTGTCGATGCTCTGGTTGATGGCCGACACGTCGGCGTTGATCCGCTTGGCCACGTCGAGGATGGCGGCGGCCTGGCCGTTGATGTCCTTGGCCGTGCCGTTGATCTTGCCCGCCGTTCCGTCGATGGCCAGGGCGGTGGCGTGGATGTCGGCGGCCGTGCCGTTGATGGTCTTGGCCGTCTTGTTGATCGTCCCCGCCGTGCCGTTGACCGTGGCGCCCGTGCCGTTGATGGTCTTGGCCGTGCCGAGGATCGAGCCGGCGTGCCCGTCGATCGACTGGGCCAGCTGGACGATCTGGTCGAGCTTGCCCTGGAGCGGCTGGGCGGTGGTCAGGATCGAGGCCGCCGTCTCGTTGGTCCGGTTCAGCTGGATCACGGAGTCGGTGGCGATGTTGATGCCCTGACCGGTCTTGGCGATGCGCTTGGCCTTGTGGTCGATGGAGTTGGCCGTCGACGTCGTCCGCTGGAGCAGGACGACGACGGTGGAGAAGGCCACCAGCACGACCACCACGGTCACCAGGTTCGCTAACGCGGCGGCACCGGCCTGGCCGGCCCCGACCCGGTCGGAACGTCGAGCGGACACGGAACGCCCCCCTTCCTTCTTGCGCACGGTCTTTTCGGCCAGCCCGTAGAGCAGCGGAAGCGCCCCCGAGATGCTGCCCAGCGTGCGGTTGGCGTGCTGCAGGTCCGGGACGATCGTGGTGGCGTGGCCGATCACGTCGCCGACCATGTCGTTCACGTCGCCCAGGTTGTCGGAGATCCGCCGCAGGTGCGACGAGATCAGGTACAGGTAGCCGCACAGCACGATCGTCATCGCGCCGCAGACGGCGAACGTCATGGCCTGGATGGGCCTCATCGCCGGTACCCCCTTCCGGCGGCCTCGGCCGCCACCAGCTCCCGGGTGAGGAACAGGTGATGGTTGAGGCCTTCCTTGAGAATGTCGTCGACACCCCGGGCCACCGCGCCGATCAGCGGGCTCTGGGCGGTGTTGCCGGCGGTGGCGGCCAGCGTGGCCTTCACGTCCTCGACCCCGTTGTCGATGTCCTTCACCAGGCTGAGCAGGAGCTGCAGCAGGGCGGCGGCCACGAGGACGACCACGAAGCCGACCAGGATCGTCACCCACCAGAAGGTGACTTCGTTGCTGGCGTAATTCGGCACGGCGTCCTCACCCCTCCAAGGCTCGTCGGGTCTTGTACAGGTTGTCGGTCACCGAGGCGGCGATCGCGCCGGTCCTGGTGAGGTCCTTCAGGGCGTAGGTGTTGTTGTAGGCCACCTTCAGCCCGGCGTCGGCCTGCTGGGCCTGGCCGCCGATGCGACGGGCCAGCGACAGGACCGCCCCGACTTCGGCCACGATGACCGTGATGATCACGGCGCCGATGACGTAGCCGAGGTACCAGCCGAACATGTGGGTGTTGCCGACATAGGCGAGCACACTCATGCTGTCTCCACCCCCTCCCGGGCCAGGCTGGCCATGTAGTTCATGATCGTGGCGTTGGGGATCCGCACCCGGTGGTCCCGCTTCAGGTGATCGGCCAGCCGGCGCATCAGCTCCTCCCGGGTGTGGGCGGAGAGGACCGCCGGGCAGACCGTCCCCGAGTCGGAGCACAGGATCTGGAGCATGACCGTCACCTCGCTCTGACGTCGACGACGCGGCCGTTGCCCGGGGCATGCGTGGCGGCGAGGGCGGCGCAGGCGTCCTCAACCGGTGTCAGCCGCAGGTTGGCGGTCTCGATCGTCGGCGTGACCGTGTCGGTCTGATGGCCGATGGCGTTGATGAGGGCGACGATGGTGCCCAGGTTGAAGGACACCTCGCCGAGCGCCCCGATGATCCGGAGGAGCGCCACGGTGAGCGGGATGACCACCAGCGCGGTGGCCAGCAGTGTCATCCAGGCGACGAACGGCATGACAGCGACGAACAGCATCTTCCCCCCTAGTGCAGTTCGGCGACCTTGTCGGCCCCCGCCGCGTAGCGGAGGGCGCCGGCCGCCACTTGCTTGACGACCTCGTCGGTCACGGCCAGCTGCTCGGGGACGTCATCGAGCTTCCCCGTCAGCGTCACCACGTTGTCGAGGATGTTCCGGGCCGTGGTCCGGATCTCCAGGATCGGGGTGAGCGTGCGGTTGATGAGCGTGAGCACCGCCGGGACGACGACGACGAACAGGATCAGATTTCCGACCCACCACGTCTTCATGTTTCAGTCCCCTTTGCCGAACAGCTTCTTGAAGAACCGGCCGACCCCGCGCTTGAAGGCGATCCAGCCGAGTTTGAACCCGCTGACGGAATTGCTTTTTTTGGTGGCCACCGCTGCCGGGGCCCCGTTCTTCCGGGACAGGTCCGCCTGGATCCGGTCGGCGAACTCGTTCATGAGCGAGCCGGAGACGTCCTGGATCATGCCCCGGCCGTACTGGGCCAGCGGACCGGACAGGTTGATGTCCTGGGTGATCTTCATCTTCGTGCCGGCGCCGTTGCGCTCCAGCCGCGAGGTGATGACGGCGTCGGCCTGGCCCTTGCCCTTGAGCTCGGACCCCTTGGCCTTCATCACCATCCGCTTGCCGGCGTCGTCCCGCTCGGTGATGTCGACGTCGCCGTTGAACGACAGCGACACCGGCCCCATCTTGATGTGGACCTTGCCCTTGTACTGCGTTTCGCTCACGACCTCCGTCAGCTCCGCACCGGGCATGCAGGGCGCCACCCGGCGGGGATCGAGGAGGAACTGCCAGACCTCGTCAGTGGAGGCTGGAACTGTGAACTCGTTCTCCAGATGGATCGCCATGTGTCTCCTCGTGTCCTCCGTGACTGCAGCAGTCGTGAATTGGTGCCGCCTCGGGCAATGCCACGGCGCTGGGAACCTGGAGCCGCCCGGCGGCCCGGAACTGCACCAGCTCGGCCAGGATCGCCACGGCGATCTCCTCGTGGGAGATGCGGCCGAGGTCGAGCCCGGCCGGGGCCCGCAGCCGGTCGAGCGCCTCGTCGGGGAAGCCCCGGGCCCGCAGGGTGGCCAGGAGCGCCGCCGTCCGCCGGTGGGAGGCGACGACGCCGATCCACCCCGCCGGGACCGACAGTGCCCGTTCCAGGGCCGCCTCGTCGTAGTGGCCCTGGGTGGCGATGACCAGGGCCGTGCGGGGGCCGACGCCGGCCGACTCGAAGTCGAGCGTGGTGACGACCCGGTCCGGTTCGGCCCAGTCGGACGCCTCGCCGCCGTCGTCGACCACCGTCGTCCACCACCCCAGGGCCCGGGCCATGGCCGTCAGCGTGTGGACCATCGGCGACCGGCCGACCACGACGAGGTCGGGGCCGCGGGGGAGCGGTTCGATGAAGATCTTCAGCGCTCCCTCGCTGTGGCACGACATCGGCACCAGCACGGTGTCGTCGTCGCCCTCCCCGGCCAGGTCCTCGGGCGAGCCGAGGAACACCAGCCGGGGCGTGCCCTCGGCCAGGGCCGACAGCGCCTCCCGCACCACCACCGGCTCGGCGCAGGCGCCCCCCACCCAGCCCCGCACCTCGCCGGAGGCGGTGATGACGGCCCGGGAGCCGGTCTTGCCCGACGACGGCGCCCGCCGCCACACCACGGTGGCCAGGGCGAAGTGCTCGCCCTTCTCGGCCAGTTCCCGGGCGACGTCCAGTGCGTCGGCCATGTCAGTGCCCCGGCAGCGGCGGGAACCCGGGAACGTCCTGCCCGGTGTTGATGGCCTCCCACACCCGGCCGGAGAACACCGGCATGTCGATGTTGCGGACCCCGAGGTGGGCGACGGCGTCGACGACGGCGTTGACGAAGGCGGCCGGGCCGCCGACGCAGGCGCACTCGCCGATCCCCTTGGCCCCGATCGGGTGGTGGGGACAGGGGGTGACGACCTCGTGGAGCTCCCAGTGGGGCGTCTCCCAGGCCGTGGGCAGGAGGTAGTCCATGTAGTTGGCGCCGATGCAGTTCCCGTTGCTGTCGAAGGTGATGAACTGCATGTTCGACATGGCGAAGGCCTCGGTGAGGCCGCCCATGATCTGCCCTTCGACGATCATCGGGTTGATGCGCACGCCGCAGTCGTCGACGGCCACGAAGCGCAGCACCTCCCACACGCCGGTCTCGGGGTCGATCTCCACCGCCGCCAGGTAGGCGGCGAAGGGCCACGTCATGTTGGGCGGGTCGTAGTAGGCGTTGTTCTCCAGCCCCGGCTCCAGCCCGTCCGGCATGTTGGTGTAGGCGGCCAGCGCGCACTCCTGGATCGTCGCCCCCCGCTGCGGCGCGTCCCGGACGTAGAAGCGGCCGAGCTCCCACTCGAGGTCGTCCTCGGCCACCTCGAGGAGGTGGGCGGCCAGCTTGCGGGCCTTGGCCCGCACCTTGCGGGACACCATGGCCGTGGCCGCCCCCGCCGTCGGCGTCGACCGGGAGGCGTAGGTGCCCATGCCGAAGGGCGTGTTGTCGGTGTCGCCGTGGTGGACGAGGATGTCGGTCGACGGGATGCCGAGCTCGTGGGTCACGATCTGGGCGAACGTCGTCTCGTGCCCCTGGCCCTGGGTCTTGGAGCCGATCTTGAGGACGGCCTTGCCGCTGGGGTGCACCCGCAGTTCGGCGCTGTCGAACATCTTGATGCCGATGATGTCGAACTCCCGGGAGTTGCCCGCCCCGAGCGGCTCGGTCATCGTCGAGATGCCGATGCCGATCAGCCGGCCCCGCTTGCGGGCCTCGGCCTGCTCCCGGCGGAGGTCCTCGTAGCCCAGCTTCTCCAGGGCCAGCGTCAGGCACTTGTCGTAGTCGCCGGAGTCGAGCAGCATTCCGTAGGTCGTGCGCCAGGGGAACTCCCGCACGAAGTTGACCCGGCGGAAGTCGGCCGGATCGACCTTCAGGTCCTGGGCGGCGGCGGCGATGAGCCGTTCCTGGAAGAACATCGCCTCGGTGACCCGGAACGAGCACCGGTAGGCGACGCCGCCCGGCGCCTTGTTGGTGTAGTGGCCCTGGGCGGTGAGGTAGCCGTGGGGGATGTCGTAGCAGGCGAAGGCCGAGTGCAGCAGGCCCACCTTGAACTTGGTCGGCTGGGCGTCGGAGAAGAAGGCACCGTTGTCGGTGTCGACGTGGACGCGCAGGCCCTGGATCTTGCCCCGGCTGTCGATGGCCAGCTCGCCGTGGAAGTACATGTCCCGGGCGAAACCGGTGGAGATCAGGTTGCCGGTCTTGTCCTCGATCCACTTCACCGGCCGGGCGACGAGGATCGAGGCCAGCGTGGCGATGACGTAGCCGGGGTAGACCGGCACCTTGTTGCCGAACCCGCCGCCGATGTCGGGGGCGATGATCCGGATCATGTGCTCGGGGAGCTCGGCCACCAGCGCCACCGCGGTGCGGATGATGTGGGGCGCCTGGGTCGTCATGTAGATGGTGAGCTTCTCCGTCGCCGGGTTGAAGTCGGCGATGCAGCCGCAGCACTCGATGGGGGAGGGGTGCGACCGGGGATAGAAGCAGTCGAGCTGGACGACGTGGTCGGCCCGCTCGAAGGCCCGGTCGGTGGCCGCCTTGTCGCCGACCTCCCACCGGTAGCAGACGTTGTCGGTCTGGTCGTCCTTGTCGTCCCGGATGAGGGGGGCGTCGGGGGCCATGGCCTGCATCGGGTTGACGATGGCCGGCAGGGCTTCGTAGACGACCTCGATGGCCTCGCAGGCGTCCTTGGCGATGTAGGGGTCGTCGGCCACCACGGCCGCCACTTCCTGGCCCTGGAAGCGCACCTTGTCGATGGCCATGACGGCCTGGGTGTCGTAGGACAGCGTCGGCATCCAGGCCAGGTTCCGCTGGGCCATCAGCTCGCCGGTCACCACCAGGTGCACGCCGGGGATGGCCCAGGCCTTGGAGGTGTCGATCGACACGATCCGGGCGTGGGCGTAGGGGCTGCGGAGGATCTCCATGTGGAGCATCCCCGGCAGCTTGAAGTCGTCGGTGTAGTTGCCCTTGCCCCGGATGAAGCGGTCGTCCTCCACCCGCTTGACGCGGGCGCCGATTCCGCCGACGGAGATCTCGTCAACTGACATTGGCCGTCTCCATCTTCCGGGCCGCCCACTGGACGGCCTTGATGATGTTCTGGTAGCCGGTGCAGCGGCAGAGGTTCCCGGAGATGGCCCACCGGATCTCGTCCTCGGTGGGGTTGGGATTGTCCTCGAGCAGCGCCGTCGCCGTGAGCATCATGCCCGGGGTGCAGAACCCGCACTGCAGGCCGTGCTCCTCCTTGAACCCTTCCTGGACGGGATGCAGCTCGCTCGGCCAGCCCAGGCCCTCGACCGTGGTCAGCTCGTGGCCGTCGGTCTGCACGCCGAAGAGGGTGCAGGACTTCACCGGCACGCCGTCGAGCAGCACGGTGCAGGCGCCGCAGCTGGTCGTGTCGCAGCCGAGGTGCGTGCCGGTCAGGCCCAGCACCTCCCGGATCATGTGGACGCACAGGGTGCGGGGCTCCACCTCGACGAGGCGAGGTTCGCCGTTGACCGTGACGGTGATCTGACGTATTTCCACCGGGTCTCCCTTCGGGCTCAGGCCAGCGAGCCGACGTTCTCCATACGGCGCCGGCGGATATCGAGCGGCTCGCGGCCGATGGCCGACTCCAGTGCCCGCACCACGAAGGTCCGGACGAGGTGGCGCTTGTACTCGGCGCTGCCGCGCTGGTCGGTCTGGGGCCGGGCGGCCTCGGCCGCCAGGCGGGCCGCCTCGCCGATCGTGCGGTCGTCGATGCCGCCCTGCTCGAGGACCTGCTCCGCCTCCCGGCACTTGATGTTGGTGGACCCCACGCCGGTCAGGCCGAGGCCGGCCCGCCGTACGCTGCTGCCGGTCCGGTCGAGGGACACCGCCACGCCGACGGTGGCGAAGTCGCCGATCTTGCGTTCCAGCTTGTGGTAGACGCCGAACGGCTCGGCCACCGGCGCCGGGACCCGGGCCTCGATGGCGAACTCGTCGGGCCGCAGCGCCGTCTGGAACGGGCCGAGGAGGAAGTCGGCGACGGGAATGCGCCGCTCGCCGCTCAGGCTGGCGGCCACCACCTCTCCGCCCAGCGCCAGCATGACGGCGCCCCAGTCGCCCTGCGGGTCGCAGTGGCAGAGCGAACCGACCAGCGTGCTGCGACTCCGGACGAGCGGGTCGGCGATCTGGGGGGCGACCGAGGCCATCAGCGGATAGCGGGCGCCGACGACGGCGTCGCGCACGATCGCCCGGTTCCGGACGAGGGCGCCGACTCGCAGCCAGCCGCCGTCCTCGGTCAGGGTGTCGAGACCGGGGACGTTGTTGACGTCGATGATGGCCGACGGAGTGGCGAAGCGCAGCTTCATGAGGGGGATGAGGCTCATCCCGCCGGAGAGGACCTTGGCGTCCCCCTGGTACATGGACAGCAGTTGCAGCACTTCGTCGACCGACGTCGGCGCTTCGTAGTGGAAGCGGGGCGGATACATGGCGCCCTCCTCAGCGGTTGGTCGGTCGGCGCGGCAGCGAGACGCGCCGGGCCTGGCCTTCGGGGATGGCGACGGGGATGGACTCCGACTCCGGATCGGGGAGGGGGTCCTGGTGGGGCGGCCACGGTCCGGGTACCGGCTGGCCGGCCACCTTCCACAGGCCGATGACCTGGGGCCAGGCCCAGATGCTCGGGCTCTTGCCCTCCGATTCGTGCGGGACGTGCTTGATGAGGTCGTAAATGCGCGGACTTCCGGGCGCGCTGTCCTGTGGCTCGGCCACATCCCCCCCTTGGTCAAATACCGCCCGGCCATTGGGCCTTTCCCGCGGCCGCAACGGCGAATTTCGACTGAAGCGGGACGATACGGCAGGTTTCGAAACGACGCATGGTGGTCATAAAGACATGGTTATTCCGCCGCGGCGCGGCCGGGTCGGCGCGCCGTGCCACCGCGCCGAATAAGGGAACGCTTATCCGCGCCGTGGCGGGGCGGCTGGGGCGTGTTAGACCACGTTCGTGACGCTGACGCAGTTGGAGTGCTTCGTCCTCGTCGCCCGGCTCGGCTCGGTGACGGCGGCGGCGCGCGCCCTGGGGGTCAGTGAACCAGCGGTATCGAGCGCCATCGGCGCGCTGCGCACCCACCTCGGCGACCAGCTGATCATCCGCGGCCCGACGGGCATGGAGCTGACGGCCGCCGGCCGGCGGCTGGTGCCCATCGCCTCGCAGATGATCCACCTCGGCGCCGAAGCCCAGGCCACCGTCCGTCAGGCCCAGGGGGCGGCGCCGGAGCTGCGCGTCCTGGCCTCGTCGACCATCGCCGAATACGTCGCGCCGTCACTGGTGGAGGCGTTCGCCCGCAAGGCGTCGGCCACCGATACGACCGTCGGCGTGGCCACGGCGGTGGAGATGGAAGCCTTCCTGGCCGACCGGCTGGCCGACGTGGCCCTCGGCCCGAAGCTGGCCGGCGACACTTCGGTGCCGCTCAACACCCAGCCGGTGATGCGCTGCGCGCTGCAACTGCTGACGAGCCCCCGCAGCCGGCTGGCCGGCGTGACGGGGCTGTCGCCGTCGAAGCTGGCCGATGTGGACTGGCTCGTGGACCCGGCCGGGACCGACCCTTCGTCACCGGTCAGCCAGCTCATCGGCCGGCTCGGCGTTCCCGACAAGCGCGTCAAGGTGCTGCCCAGCCAGACCGCGGCGCTGGCGGCGGCGGCCGACGACGACGCCGGCGTCGCCCCGGCGGTGGCCCACCTGGCCCAGGGCGAGATCCGCCGCCACAGCGTCGTGCCGGTCGACGTGGCCGGCTTCCCGTTATCGATGTTCTGGCACGTGTCGACGCTGGCCATCGACAAGGCCTCCACCATCGCCTGGGCCTTCCGCCGGTTCCTCACCACGGCGGTGGCGACGCAGATCATGCTCGAACCGTCGCGGGGCGTCCCGCCCAGCCGGTTCAAGCCGCCCGTCTACGTGACCCTCTGGAACTAACTCCAGAGCGTGACGTAAACGGGAGGGCGGAACCGGGCGGCGGGGACGCTGCGGTCGGCCCGGTGCATCACGTGCATGGCGTCGGCGGTGCCGAGGAAGCGCCGCAGGCGGGTGGCGGCCGGGGAACGCCGGTCGGGGGTGAGCGTCGAGACGTGCCACAGCCGCTCGACCGGCGTGCCTTCCACCGGGAGCACGACCAGCGCGCCGCGGCGGACCTCGGGGGCGACGAGGTGGTCGACGGCCGGAGCCACCCCTTCGCCGTCGGCCGCCGCCGCCCAGGCCGCCGACTCGCTGCCGAACACCCGCAGCCGGCTCTCGGGAACGCCGAGGCGGTTGAGCAGGGCGCTCGTGTCGCTGCCCCGGTCGACGGCCGACGGGCCGACCAGCCAGTCCTGGTCGACGACGAGCTTGGCCGGGAGCGGGGCACTCCCCTCCCGGGCCAGCCGGTGGCCGGGGCCGGCCGCCACCACCAGCCGGTAGCGCATGACCGGTTCGCTGACCAGGTCGGGGAGCCGGGGACCGAGGCCCACGTCGGCCAGGCGCTCCAGGAGCAGCGCCGCCATCTCCGCTTCGGTGGTCAGCCCGACCGACGCCTCCACCGCGTGCCCCCGGCTGGTAAAGGCGGCCAGAAGGCCGGGCGCCAGAAACTCGGCCACGGTGCTGGTGGCCACCACCCGCAGCAACTCCGGGGCGCCCTGGGCGTCGCGGATGGCCGCCTCGGCCTCCACCGCCAGGTTGACCATCTGCGAGGCGATGGGAATCAGCCGCTTCCCGGCGGGGGTGAGCTCCATGCCGGTCGGCGTCCGCTCGACCAATGGGTCGCCGAGATGCTGGCGCAGGGAGGCCAGCGCCCCCGACACCGCCGGCTCCGTGACGCCGAGGGCCTTGGCGGCCGCCTTCACCGACCCGAGGCGGGCGACCAGCACGAAAGCCTCCAACTGCGTCAACGTCACGCCGCCGAGGGTACGCGATAACCGAACGCTTAGGTAGCCGTGGAACCCCGCTCCGGGCGCGCCTAGAACTCACGCCGTGCAGACACCCGCGCCTTTCGAATACGAGCGGGCCACCAGCGTCGGGCAGGCGCTGGCGTTGCTCGAGCGCTACGGCCCCGAAGCCCGGCTGGTGGCCGGCGGGCACAGCCTCCTCCCGATGATGAAGCTGCGCCTGGCCGACCCGGCCTACCTGATCGACATCAACGACCTGACCGACCTGGACTACATCCGGGTCGACGGCGACAGCATCGCCATCGGGGCGATGACCCGCCATGCCGCGCTGCTGGCCTCACCGGTGCTGGCCGAGCACTATCCGATCTTCGCCGACGCCGAGCGGGTGATCGCCGATCCCTGCGTCCGCAACCGGGGGACGATCGGCGGCTCGCTGTGCCAGGCCGACCCGTCCGAGGATCTCTCGGCCGTGGCCTCGGCGCTGCAGGCCACGCTGGTCGTGGTGGGGACCGAGGGCAGCCGCACGGTGCCCGCCCGGGAGTTCCACGCCGGGCCCTACGAGACGGTCGTCGGGCCGGCCGAGATCCTCACCGAGGTCCGCATCCCCATCCGGCCGGGGGCGGGCAGCGCCTACGAGAAGGTCGAGCGGCGGGCGGGGGACTGGGGCGCCACCGCCGGCGGCTGCTTCGTCGTCCTCGGATCCGACGGCGAGACCGTGGCCGACGTCGGCATCGGCCTCACCGCCGTCAGGGCGCCGCACTTCTGCGCCGAGGAGGCCGAGGCGGCCCTGCGGGGCCAGCCGGCCACGCCCGGGAACCTGGCGGCGGCGGCGGCCAAGGCCGCCGAGGCGTCGAGGCCGCAGACCGACCAGCGGGGTCCGGCCGACTACAAGCGCCATCTGGCCGGCGAGCTCACCCGCCGGGCGCTACGGCGGGCGGTGGCCCGGGCCCGGGGACAGGCCGGGGGCCCGGGGGCGTCCCCCGGAGAGGAGGCGTGACGTGCAGGTGACCATGACCGTCAACGGCGCCGAGGTGACGAGGGAGGTCGAGCCCCGGCTGCTGCTCGTCCACTTCCTGCGGGACCATCTCGGGCTGACCGGCACCCACTGGGGCTGCGACACGTCGAACTGCGGCGTGTGCGTGGTGGCCATGGACGGCGTGCCGGTGAAGAGCTGCACGGTCCTGGCCGCCATGGCCGGCGGCCGGGAGATCGACACGGTCGAGGGGATGGAGCGCGACGGCGTCCTCGACCCGGTCCAGGAAGGGTTCATGCGGGAGCACGGCCTGCAGTGCGGGTTCTGCACCCCGGCCATGATGATCACGGCTCGGGCGCTGCTCGACGCCAACCCCGACCCGACGGCGGCCGAGATCCGCACGGCCATCTGCGGCACGGTCTGCCGCTGCACCGGCTACGAGAACATCGTGCGGGCCATCCGCTGGGCCGCCGAGCACTCAGTGGCGGAGGTGACGGCATGACGGCGACCGAGGCGCGCTCCAACGGCGTTCCGATCAGCCCGGCGGGAAACCCCATCGGCTTCGGCCGCATGCTGCGCAAGGAGGACGCACGCTTCCTGCGGGGCAAGGGCCACTACCTCGACGACATCGCCCTGCCCGGCATGCTCCACGGCGCCATCCTGCGCAGCCCCCACGCCCACGCCCGCATCATCTCCATCGACACCGCCGCCGCCGAGGCCCACCCCAAGGTGAAGGCGGTCATCACCGGCGCCACCCTCGAAGGCCTGAACCTGGCCTGGATGCCGACGATGTCGGGCGACACCCAGGCCGTGCTGGCCACCGACAAGGTCCGCTTCCAGGGCCAGGAAGTGGCCTTCGTGGTGGCCGAGGACCGCTACGCCGCCCGCGACGCCCTCGAGCTGATCACCGTCGACTACGAGCTGCTGCCCCCGGTGGTCGACGCCCTCCGGGCCCTCGACCCCGGCGCGCCGGTCATCCGGACCGACATCGAGGGCAAGGCCGACAACCACATCTTCGACTGGGAGGCGGGCGACGCCGCCGCCTGCGACGCCGTGTTCAACCGGCCCGACGTGGTGGTGGCCAAAGCCGACCTGCTCTACCCCCGCTCCCACCCGTCGCCGATGGAGACGTGCGGCAGCGTGGCCTCCATGGACAAGGTGACCGGCAAGCTGACCTGCTGGATCACCAGCCAGGCGCCCCACGCCCACCGCACCGTCTACGCCATCGTGGCCGGTCTGCCCGAGCACAAGATCCAGGTGATCTCGCCCGACATCGGCGGCGGGTTCGGCAACAAGGTCCCGGTCTACCCCGGCTACGTCTGCGCCGTGGTCGGCACCATCGTCACCGGCGCCCCGGTGAAGTGGATGGAGGACCGCTCCGAGAACCTGATGACGACGGGCTTCGCCCGCGACTACCACATGCACGGCGAGATCGCCGCCACCCGCGACGGCCGGATCCTGGCGCTGCGGACGACGACGCTGGCCGACCACGGCGCCTTCAACGCCACCGCCCAGCCGTCGAAGTTCCCGTCCGGGTTCTTCTCGATCTTCACCGGCAGCTACGACCTGGAAGCGGCCTACTGCAAGGTCACCGGCGTCTACACCAACAAGGCGCCGGGCGGCGTGGCCTACGCCTGCTCGTTCCGCATCACCGAAGCGGCCTACTTCGTCGAGCGGATGGTCGACATCCTGGCCCACGACCTGGAGATGGACCCGGCCGAGCTGCGGATGAAGAACCTCATCGCCCCCGACCAGTTCCCCTACCGGACGAAGACGGGCTGGGAGTACGACTCCGGCAACTACCCCCTCACGCTGCAGACCACGCTGGACCGGGCGGGCTACAAGGACCTCCGGGCCGAGCAGGCCGAGTCGCGGGTCCGCTTCGCCCAGACCGGCGAAGGCCCGCTCATGGGCATCGGGCTGTCGTTCTTCACCGAAGGGGTGGGGGCCGGGCCCCGCAAGCACATGGACATCCTCGGCCTCGGCATGGCCGACGGCTGCGAGCTGCGCATCCATCCGACGGGGAAGGCGGTGCTGCGCCTGTCGGTCCAGACGCAGGGCCAGGGCCACGAGACGACGTTCGCCCAGATCGTGGCCCACGAGCTCGGCCTCCCGCCCGAGGACGTCGAGGTCGTCCACGGCGACACCGACCAGACGCCGTTCGGGCTCGGCACCTACGGGTCGCGCTCCACGCCGGTGTCGGGGGCGGCCGCCGCCGTCACCGCCCGCCGGGTGCGGGACAAGGCCCGCATCATCGCCGCCGCGGCGCTGGAGTGCAGCCCCGACGACCTGGAGTGGGAGCTCGGCCGCTGGCAGGTGAAGGGCACGCCGACGCAGGGCAAGACGATGCAGGAGATCGCCCTGCTGGCCCACTCCACCCTCGAGCTGCCCGAAGGGGTGGAGGGCCACCTCGACGCCTCGGCCGTCTACAACCCGCCCAACCTGACCTACCCCTACGGCGCCTACCTCTGCGTGGTCGACGTCGATCCCGGCACCGGCGAGGTGACCGTGCGGCGCTTCATCGCCACCGACGACTGCGGGCCCCGCATCAACCCGATGATCGTGGAAGGCCAGATCCACGGCGGGCTGGCCGAGGGCGTGGGCATGGCGCTGATGCAGGCCATCGCCTTCGACGAGGCCGGCAACTGCCTGGGCGGCTCGTTCATGGACTACCTGCTCCCGACGTCGCTGGAGTGTCCCAGCTGGGAGCTGAGCGAGACGGTCACGCCGTCGCCCCATCACCCGCTCGGCTGCAAGGGCGTGGGGGAGTCGGCCACCGTGGGGTCGCCGGCGGCGGTGGTCAACGCCGTCATCGACGCCCTGGCGCCGTTCGGCGTCCGCCACGCCGACATGCCCCTGACCCCGGCCCAGGTGTGGCTGGCCATCCAGGGCCGGCCGGCCCGCACCGACCTGGCCTTCGGCGCCGACGGCGCGGCGTGACCCCGTTCCCGGTGCGGCGATGAGCCGGCCCGAGGTGCAGGAACGGGCGGTGGCGCTGCGGGCGCGGCGCATCCCGTTCGTCCACGCCCGGGTGGTGCGGGCGGAGCGGCCGACGTCGGCCAAGCCCGGCGACGAGGCGCTGGTGCTGGCCGACGGGACGGTGGAGGGCTTCGTCGGCGGGACCTGCGCCGAAGGGGCCGTCCGGGGCCATGGCCTGACCGTCCTGGAGTCGGGCGAGACCCGGTTGCTGCGCATCACGCCGTCGGCCGACGAGGCGGGGCGGGCCGATCCGCCCGGCACCGTCACGGAGGTCAACCACTGCCTGTCCGGCGGCGCGCTGGAGGTCTTCCTGGAACCGGTCATCCCGGCGCCGCTGGTGGCGGTGCAGGGCGACACGCCGATCGCCCGGGCCCTCCTGACGCTGGGCCCGGCGCTGCGCTACCACGTGGTCCCGGCCGACGACGTCGCCTTCGAGGGGGCGGCGGCGGTCGTCGTCGCCTCCCACGGCCGGTCCGAGCACCGGGTGCTGCTGGCCGCCCTCCAGGCCGGCGTGCCCTACGTCGGCCTCGTGGCCAGCCGCCAGCGGGGCGAGGCGATCGTGGCCGGGCTCGACGTCGACGAGGCCGCCCGCCGCCGGGTGCGGACGCCGGCCGGGCTCGACATCGGCGCCCGGACACCGGAGGAGGTGGCCCTGTCGATCCTGGCCGAGGTCGTCGCCACCCGGCCGGAGCGGACGGGCGGCTACCACCCCGGTCCGGCCTGCGAGCACAGCCCCGCCGCGGCCGCCGGCTGACCCGTTCGTACAGACAGAACCCTCCCGGCGGCCATGCATGGTGATGGTCGCCAAAGAGGACCGTGGTCGGTATCGACGCCGCGCCACCCGAGGGCGCCCGTCCCGACCGGGAGGTTCTGCCTGCGATGTTCCGGCATCCCCGCGTCCCGCTTCGGGGAATCCTGATCGGCCTCACCGTCGCCGCCAGCTGGGTCCCGGCCCTGGCCGTGGCCGGGCGGGCCGTGGCCGGGAGCCGCCACGCCGGCGTGAACGCCGTCGTCCCGCCGCCCACCGACCGGTGGTTCACCTCGCTGTCGACCGTCGACCCGGCCTGCCACGGCAACTGAGCCACCGCGGCGGCGGGCGGAGCGCGATCCTGGACCGGTGGTCACCCCGTCACCCCCCGGCGCCGGACGGCTCATGCGGGCCTGGGCCGTGGTCGAGCCCGGGCCCGTCGCCACGGCCCCGCTGCGGCCCGTCGAGCGGCCCGTCCCCGAACCCGGGCCGGGCGAGATCCGGGTGCGGGTGGCGACCTGCGGCGTGTGCCGGACCGACCTCCACCTGGCCGAGGGCGACCTGGCGCCCCGCCGGCCGGGGGTGATCCCCGGCCACGAGGTCGTCGGCACGGTCGACGCCGTGGGGGAGGGGGCCGCCCGCTTCGCCGCCGGGGACCGGGCCGGCATCGCCTGGCTCCGCCGCACCTGCGGCCGGTGCCGGTGGTGCCGGCGGGGAGCGGAGAACCTCTGCCCCGATCCCCGCTTCACCGGCTGGGACGCCGACGGGGGCTACGCCGAGTACGCCGTCGTCGACGAGGCCTACGCCTACCGCCTCCCGCCGGAGTTCGACGACGTGGCCGCCGCCCCGCTGCTGTGCGCCGGCATCATCGGCTACCGGGCGCTGCGCCGGTCGGCGCTCCCGCCCGGGGGGCGGCTCGGCATCTACGGCTTCGGGGCGTCGGCCCACCTCGCCGCCCAGGTGGCGCTGGCCGCCGGGGCGACCGTCCACGTCCTCACCCGGTCGGCCGCCGCCCGCCGCCACGCCCTCGACCTCGGCGCCGCCTCGGCCGGCCCGGCCGACGCCCCGCCCCCCGAACCGCTCGACTCGGCCATCCTCTTCGCCCCGGCCGGCGAGCTGGTGCCGGTGGCGCTGGCCGCCCTCGACCGGGGCGGCACCCTGGCGGTGGCCGGGATCCACCTGAGCGACGTGCCACCGCTCGACTACCAGCGCCATCTGTTCCAGGAGCGCCGGCTGGTCAGCGTGACGGCCAACACCCGGGCCGACGGCGAGGAGTTCCTGACCCTGGCCGCCCGCCTCGGGCTGGCGGTGACGGCGCAGCCCTACCCCCTCGACCGGGCCGGCGAGGCCCTGGCCGACCTGGCCGGGGACCGGGTGACCGGCGCCGCCGTCCTCGTCGTCTGAGGCACCGCCGGGGAACCGGCTTTCGGGACCTTCGGCCGGTTGCTCGGGACCAACGCCCGGTCCCGGCCCGCCGGCCGCGGACCACACTGGGATCAGAGGTGAGATCCCATGCGCGACACCCTGGAGCCTGTGCGCCGCGGCTGGCGGCAGATCGAACGATACGTCTACGTCGGACGGGCCTATGACGACGTCTGGCCCTACCTGGCCGGCCATCTCTCCAGCCTCGGCGAGCCGATGCCCGACGGCGGCCGGGCGGTGGAGCTGCACATCCGGCCGGCCGGCCGGGAGGTCAGCCGCCCCGTCCGGCTCCACGTCGGCGGTTTCATCTGCGGCGACGACCGGACCCGGGCCAGCCTCGAGTGGGCCGACGCCACCCACCCCCGGGCCTTCCCCCAGCTCGAGGCATCGCTCGAGATCATGCCCGTCCCCCACGACGGGCCGGCCTTCACCCAGCTCGGCGTGGTGGCCCGCTACCGCCCGCCGCTCGGGGCGCTCGGCCTGATCGGCGACCGGCTGGCCGGGGCCGAGGTCGTCGACGCCTCCATCACCGAGTTCCTCGACGAGCTGGCCGGCGCCGTGGCCCAGTACGTTCCCGTCGCCCAACCCGGGCCGGCGGCCGCCCCGGGCGAGGAGCCGCCCGGCGGCGACGACGCCATCCGCCGCCTCCTGTTGCCGGTGGACGGGCTGGCCGTGCGCCCCGGCGGGGCGGTGGGCGCCTGGGCGGCACTGTCCGCCACTCCGGGCGTCGTGCACGTCAGCATCGACCCCGGTGCCGGGCTGGCGGCCGTCGACCACGACCCGGCCGCCTGCAGCCTCGACGACGTGACCGCGGCGCTGGAGGACCAGCCGGTCGCATCCGAGGGGAGCGAACGATGAGCCGGCCCGGCGACGGGGTGCGGCGCTGCCCCCGCTGCTGGAGCGAGCAGCTCCGGCCCGTCACCAGTGGCGCCGTGACGAACCTGCTCTGCCCCGGCTGTCACCGCTGCTGGCGGGTCGAGGAGGGCCACATGGTCGAGGTGAACCCCTACGCCTGCCCGGGCTGCCCCGACCGCGATCTCTGCCGGGCCGGCTGAGCGGGCCGACCCCGGACCCCGCTCACCGGCCGGTCCCGGCCCCCGCCTCCTCGAACCAGGCCACGGTCCGGGCCAGGCCCGGGCGGAGGCCGACCGTGGGCCGCCAGCCGCACACGGCGGCGGCCAGGCTGATGTCGGGCCGGCGCTGCGTCGGGTCGTCCTGGGGCAACGGCTCGAACACGATCTCCGACGCCGACCCGGTCAGGTCGAGGACGGCCTCGGCCAGCTCGAGGACGGTGAGCTCCTCGGGATTGCCGATGTTCACCGGGCCGACGTGGTCGCAGTCGAGCAGCGCCGCCAGCCCCCGGACCTGGTCGTCGACGTAGCAGAAGCTGCGGGTCTGGCGGCCGTCGCCGTAGACGGTCAGCGGTTTGCCGGCCAGGGCGGCGACGACGAAGTTCGACACCACCCGGCCGTCGTCGGGCCGCATCCGGGGGCCGTAGGTGTTGAACGTGCGGCTGATCCGCACGTCGACGCCGTGCTCGCGGTGGTAGGCCATCGTCAGTGCCTCGCCGAAGCGCTTGGCCTCGTCGTACACGCTGCGGACCCCGACCGGGTTGACGTTGCCCCAGTAGGCCTCGGGCTGGGGGTGGACGTGGGGATCGCCGTAGACCTCGCTGGTCGAGGCGAAGAGGTAGCGGGCGCCGCGGGCCCGGGCCAGCTCCAGCGTGTGGAACGTCCCGAGGCTGCCGGCCCGGAGGGTGTCGACCGGCCGGCCGAGATAGTCCGGCGGCGAGGCCGGGCTGGCCAGGTGCAGCACGGCGTCCACCGGCCCGGCGACGTCGAGGCCGTCGCTCACGTCCTGGCGCAGGAAGGCGAAGCCGGCCCGGCCGGCCAGCGACCGCAGGTTGTCGAGCCGGCCGGTGCTCAGGTTGTCGACGGCCACGACCTCGTTGCCCCGGTCGAGGAGCAGCCCGCAGAGGTGCGAGCCGAGGAACCCGGCTCCGCCGGTGACGACGACCCGGCCGGCGATCATCGCCGCCCGTTCCCGGTGTAGGAGAACCGCAGGGCCCGGAGCAGGTCGGGATCGAGGACGTTGCGGGTGTCGAGGACGGCCGGCACGGCCATCACCTGGTGGACCCGGCCGAAGTCGAGGTGGCGGAAGTCGTCCCACTCCGTCAGGACGAGCAGGAGGTCGGCCTCCTTGCAGGCCAGGTAGGGGCTGGCGACGACGTCGAGGCCCGGGACGAGCACCGCCGCCCGGGCGCCGCCGGCCGGGTCGTAGGCCCGCACGATGGCCCCGGCGTCGACGAGCCGCTCGGCGATGTCGAGGGCGGGGGAGTCCCGCAGGTCGTCGGTGCCGGCCTTGAACGTGAGGCCCCAGACGGCCACCACGGCGCCGTCGAGGCGCCCGCCGACGAGGCGCTTCGCCGTTTCGACCACCCGGCGGCGCTGGCGCTCGTTGGTGCGCATCACCGCCCGCAGCATGTCGGCGTCGGCCCCCACCCGTTCGGCGACGTGGGTCAGGGCGGCCACGTCCTTGGGCAGGCAGGAACCGCCGTAGCCCGGGCCGGGGGCCAGGAAGCGGGAGCCGATCCGGCGGTCGTGGCCCATGCCCACCATCACGTCGGCGACGTCGGCGCCGACCTGCTCGCACAGTGCGGCGATGGAGTTGACGAAGGTGACCCGGGTGGCCAGGTAGGCGTTGGCGGCGTACTTGATCATCTCGGCCGACTCGGGATCGGTGACCACCACCGGGGCGTCGATCTCCCGGTACAGCCGGCGGACGCGCTCGGCCACGGCGGGATCGTCGGCCCCGATGACGATCCGGTCGGGCTCGAGGAAGTTGCGCACCGCCCGTCCCTCGCAGAGGAACTCGGGGTTCGACGCCACGCCGTAGCGCCCGGGAACGGCGCCCGCCTCGGCCAGGGCGGAGGCCACCCGCCGCACCGAGCCCACCGGCATCGTCGACTTGTTCACCACCACCGCCCCCGGGCGCAGGTGGGGCGCGATCCGGCGGCACACGGCGTCGACCGCCGACAGGTCGGCGGCGCCGGTGGCGCCGGCCGGGGTCGGCACGCAGAGGAAGACGAAGTCGGCGGCGCCGCTGGCGGCGGCCGAGTCGGTCACGAACCGCAGGCGCCCGGCGGCCAGCCCGGCGGCGACGAGATCGGCGAGATGCTCCTCCAGGACGGGGACCTGGCCGGCGGCCAGGCGGTCGATCCGGGTGGCGTCGATGTCGGCGCAGGTGACGTCGTGGCCGAGCCAGGCGAGACAGGCGGCGGTGGTGGCGCCGACGTACCCTGCGCCGATGACGGCGACGGTGCTCATGGTCGGGATTCTCCGGAAGTGAGGGCCGCCGTCATGCGGCGGCCGGGGACGGGACGGTGCGGCGGAGCGGGAAGGAGGCGAGGGTGATGCCCCGGCCGGCCAGCGCCGCCGGGAGCCGGGGGTCGCACAGCACCCGGCGCTCGACGGCCCGCTCCGCCCGGTACATCGAGTCGAGCCCGCCGAGGTCGTCGGCCCCCGGATGGCAGCCGAGTTCGGTGGTGCCGGCGGGGAGCCCGTCGAGGACGGCGAGGAGGGCGTCGAACGAGATCCCTTCGGGATAGGGCTCGCCCTTGCCGGTCTGGCCGTAGAAGGCGCCGCAGTAGGCCACGGGGCCGAAACCCCGCACCGGGATCCCGAGCCGCCGGCCGGCGGCCAGGAGGCGGGACCGCAGCGGTTCGCTGCGGTGGCAGTGCTGGTGGGAGTCGAGGTGGGTCGGCAGGGCGCCGGTGAGGCGGACGAACCGGCCGAGCTGGCGGGACAGCTCGTCGTCGACGGCGCCGGCGTCGTCGGGATCGACGACCTGGTAGAGCGGGAACCAGGCGCCGTCGGCGAAGGCCCACTCGGCCAGGTCGAGGTGCAGCCCGAGGCTGACCGAGGGGTACCGGGCGGTGAAGAGGCGGGCGGCGGGTTCCGCCGCCGGCCAGCGGACCATGAGGCTGGCGCTGCGGACGACGCCGGTCTCCACCGCCTCGGCGATCCCGGCGTTGACCCCGTCGCACTGGCCGAGGTCGTCGGCGTTGACGATCAGCACCCGCCCGCTCATCGGACGCCTGCCAGCCGGCACGCTTCGCCGAGCCAGTCGTGGCGGTGCTCGGGCGGCGCCGTCCAGTCCGGCGCCCACCCCAGCCACTGCACGCAGATCAGGAGGCGGGCGGCGTCGAGGTCGGCCGACCACTCGGCCCACGACCGGCCGGGCCGCCCGGCGGCGTCGAAGTAGGCCCGGGCCATGGCCGAGCGGGCGGACTCGGGCCAGCCGCCGGCGGTCAGGGCGGCCACGTCGAGCACGGCCGGGCCCCGCCCGGCCAGCTCCCAGTCGACCGGCCACACCCGGACCCGGCCGGAGTCCACCCGCACGAGGATGTTGGCGGCGTAGTAGTCGCCGTGGATGGCCGTCGCCGGCCGGTGGGCGAGGCGCTCGGCCGCCCGCCGGTGGGCGTCGAGCACGGCGGCGGGGACGCCGGCGGCGGCGGCCCGGGCCCGCCACCGGGCGGCCAGGGCGGCGTCGTGGTCCAGCACCGGGACCGGCCCGGCGCCACCGGCGCCGGCGCGGTCGGCCGCCGCCAGGCGGGCGTGCAGCGTTGCCGTCCAGGCGGCCACGGCCGTCCACACCGCCACGTCGCCGACCTGCCACAGCTCGACGCCGGGGATCCGTTCGACGTCGACCCAGTCGGCACCGGAGGCGGCGCAGCGGGGGCCGATGTGGAAGGGCGCCAGCCACGACCGGTACACGGCCGGCTCCCGGGCCGGGTCGTGGACGAAGGCCGGCTTGGCCCGGACGGCGTCGCCGATCAGCGCCGCCGGCCGCAGATCCTTGCGCAGCCAGCCGTTCTCGAGGTCGTGGATCCGGTGGCTGGTGGCGGCGGCGAAGGCGGTCACGGCCGGTTCTCCCCGCGGGCGGCGCCCGCCTCCAGGAGCCGGGGGAGCACGAGGCGGGCGTCGAAGAGGTCTTCGGCCAGGGCCCGGGCGGCCTTGCGGTGCCGCCCGTAGTTGCCGGCCACCTCGGCCACGGCGTCGGCCGCCCCGGCGGCATCGGTGAAGGCCAGCAGGCCCTCGCCGGCCGGCAGGACGGCGGGCCAGCCGGTGTCCTGGGCCACCACCGGCCGGCCGGCGGCCAGGTAGCAGACGCTGCGATCGCTGAACCAGCCGCAGCGGGCCGTGACGTAGCCCGCCTTGGCGATGCCGATCTCGCCCAGGGAGCCGGTGACGAAGGCCTGGTACCGGGCCGGGTCGCCGGCCACCGCGGCGGGGTCGAGCGGCGCCCAGCCGTGCTCGGCCAGGGCGGCGAGGTCGCGGCCGTCGCCGGGGTGGACGGCCAGGGCCGGCTCCCAGTCGGCGCCGAGCGGCGCCAGGAGCCCGGGGAGGTCGAGCAGCTGGCGCACGGAATGGGCCTTCTGCCCGTAGAACACGCCGTCGTGGACCACCGGCCCGTAGGAGCGCCAGTGCCCGACCGTCGTCCAGCCGTGGCGGGCCGGCTCTTCGGCGTAGGGCCAGCGGTCGAGCACCACCGGCGGCAGGGTCGGCCGCCAGTCGATGCCGCCGGTCGGGACGGCGCAGGCGGCGGTGCCGACGGCCGGACCGACGGTCAGGTGGACGTCGTGGCCGCCGAGGCCCATGTCGACGCCCTGCGCCTGCCAGAGCTGCGTGAAGGCGGGGTCGAGATCCACGTAGATCCGCTGGGCCACCGGGCCGCACAGTTCGGCGTCGGTGAGGACACCGGCCAGATTCACCAGCACGTCGGCCCGGGCGGCGAACCGGGCGAGGTCGCCGTAGGAGGCGCCGGTGGTGGCCCGGCCGGGGTGGAGCAGCGCCGCCCGTCCGCCCAGGCCCTCGGCGGCGACCAGCGCCTCGAAGAAGGCGACGGCGTCGGGCCGGGCGGGGGCCGGTTCCACGAAGCGGACGTCGTGGCCGAGGGCGGCGAAGCCGTGCAGGTACTGGAGGACGGCCCAGGCCGCCCCGCCCTGACCGGGGACGCCGGCCATCCGCCCGGCCACCAGGATCCTCACAGGCCGCACTGCTCCAGGAAGCGGGCCAGCACGGTGTCGCTGTCGAAGCAGGACTCGGCCACCGCCCGGGCGGCCTCGCAGTGGGCGGCGTAGTCGTCGAGGATCGAGCGGGCGCCGGAGATGGCCTCGTCGAGCGTGGAGAAGGCCACCAGGCCCTTGCCGGTGGGCAGGACGGCGGAGAAGCCGGTGTCCTGCACCAGGGCGGGGCGCCCGCTGGCCAGGTAGCGGGTCGTCCGGTCGCTGAACCAGCCGCTGCCCGTCTCGACGTAGATGCCCTGGGCGGCCGAGAACTCCGCCCCCGACGACCGCACGTAGGCGGCGAAGGCCTCCGGCGTCCCGGCCGCCCCGGCCGGATCGGTGAGGGCCCAGCCGTGGTGGCGCAGGAGGTCGAGGTCGGCCACCTCGGCGGGGTGGATGGCCAGCGCCGCCTCGAAGGTGGCGTCGACGGAGTCCGGCAGGGCGATGAACCGGCGGAACTCGTGGACCTTGAGGCCGAACCGGCGGCGGTCGGTCTCCACCGGGCCGTAGGGGCCCCGCCAGGTGGCCACGGTGGTGAACCGCAGCGCTTCGTCGAGACGCAGGCCGGGAGCGGCCGCCGGCCAGTCGTCGAGGACGACCGGCGGGCGGACGGGGATCCAGTCGAGGCCGCCGGTGGGGATGGGGCAGCCGGGCGTGCCGATGGCCGTGCCGATGGTGAAGTACCGGTCGTGGCCGGCCAGGTGACCGCCGGGCTGGCCGGCGGCGTGCCAGTACTGGGTGTAGCCGGGATCGATGTCGACGTAGGCGCTCCGCCGGAAGGCCCGCAGCAGCCCGGGATCGGCCAGGTTGCCGCTGATGTTGACCAGCAGGTCGGCGCCGGCGGCGATGTCGGCCAGGGCCGCCCGGGACAGCCCTTCCCCCGGCCGGTCCTCGCCGGCGGCGGTGCGGCACACCAGCCCGGCCCGGCCGGTGAGGCCGAAGCGGCCGGTCACCTCGCCGAACCAGGCCCGGTTGGCCGATGTGGCGAAGGGCGCGGGCCGGCGCTGGGCATCGGTGCAGACGGCCTCGTCGATCTCCTCGACGAAGACCACCCGGCAGCCGAGGCGCTCGAGCCCCCGGATCCAGCTCAGCCGCACCCAGGCCTCGCCGCCGTTGCCGGGCTTGTTGGCCAGGGCGCCGGCCACCACCACCGTCGGGCCGGCCATCAGGCCACCCCGAGGCGGTCGAGCAGCCGGCCCAGCACCTTGGGGGCGTCGAGGCAGTCGACGGCGAGGTCCCGGGCCGCCTTGGCGTGGCGGGAGGCGTTGCCGGTCACCTCGGCCACGGCGGCGGCCGCCCCGTCGGGATCGCGGAAGGTCACGAGCCCCTCGCCGGTCGGGAGGGGTCCGAGCGGGCCGGTCTCCCGGGCCACCACCGGCCGGCCGGCGGCGAGGTAGGCGGCGCTGCGATCGCTGAACCAGCCGCTGGCGGTGGCGGCGTAGAGCTGTTTCGCCACCACGAACTCGCCCGCCGACCCGGTCACGTAGGCCCGGTAGGCGTCGGGGTCGCCGGCCGCGCCGCGGGGATCGGCCAGGTGCCATCCGCCGCGCCGGAGCCGGTCGGTGTCGGCGGCGTCGGCGGGGTCGATGTCGAGGGCCAGCTCGAAGTGCACCCCGGGAAGGCGGGCGGGCAGATCGGCGTAGGGGCGGAACTCGTGGACCCGCAGCCCGTAGGTGGTGCCGTCGTGGGTGATCGGGCCGAACGGGCCCCGCCAGGTGGCCACGCTGGTCAGCCGGGCGGCGGCGGGGCCGGCCAGGGGCGGCCCGGCCGGCCAGGCGGCGAGGTCGACGGGGGGCAGCGTCGGGATCCAGTCGAGGCCGCAGGCGGGAATGGCGCAGCCCGGGCGGCCGACGTTGGCGCCGACGGTGACGAAGGCGTCGTGGCCGGCGAAGGCGTCGTGGAGCCCGAGGGCCGACCAGAACTGGGGGAACCCGGGGTCGATGTCGACGAACACCCGCCGCCCGGCCGCCCCGAGGAGCTCGGCGTCGTCGAGGTAGCCCATGACGTTGAACAGGACGGCGGCCCGCCGGCAGCGCTCCACCAGGGCCGCCCGGTCGAGGCCGAGGCTGCGGCGTCCGCCGTCGACGAGAACGGCGAAGCGCCCCTCCATCCCGGCGCCGGCCATGACGCGTTCCAGCCAGGCCCACTGCGGCGACGACTCCGGCGGCGCGGCCGGGTCGTCGAGCATGGCGGGCTCGAGCCGGTCGACGAACACCACGTCGCAGCCCAGGGCGGCCAGGCCCGCCAGCCAGTGCCGGAAGACCCAGGCGTGGCCGCCGATGCCCGGCCGCTGGGCCAGGGCCCCGGCCAGCACCACCGTGGGGGCGGTCGATCGGCCGGCGGTGGGGAGAAGTGCGGTCACGACGCCAGGCGGTGGGGCAGGCCGTTGGCTTCCAGGAACCGGCGCATCTCGGCGAAGTGGGCCTGGTAGCTCTTCTCGAACGGGCGCCAGTCCTGGCCGAAGAGGTCGAACTCCGGCCCGAACTCGCCGATGGCGCAGTGCGGCAGCTCCAGCAGCTCGGCCAGCTCCTGGGTCCGCTGGTCGTAGGTCAGGAACACCGTCGGCGTCCCGTTGGCCAGCGACACGAGGTTGGAGTGCAGCCGGCAGCCGACGGTCATGCCCCGGGACCGGTACATGGCCAGGTACTCGCCGACGTCGTAGGAGAAGAACGTGTTGTTCATGAACCAGTGGAGGAACGTCGGGCGGGTGTAGCGGCCGAAGCGGTCGTGGATCTCGGCGGCCAGGGCGGCGGTGTCCATCGGCGTGCGGGTGAGGCGGGACAGGTGACTGCCGGGGATCGGCGCCCACCGGGCCTCGTGCTCCGCCCCCCACCGGCGGGCCTCCATGTAGCGCTGCAGCAGCACCTCCTCGCCCTGGAGGATGACGGTGGTGGCCCGGAACTGGTCCCGCACCGTCTCGATGGCCCGGAACTGGGCCTCGTAGACGGCGGGGTCGTCGGAGTACAGGCTCTGGCGGAACGAGAAGCCGGCGCACTCGTCGGACGGGGGCCGCACGGTGATCTCCGGCTGGCGGGACCAGTAGGCCGTGGGGCAGGCGGTCACCACGTAGTTGTGGATGCCGATGCTCTCCAGCGCCTCGGCCGTGCTGTGGCCCCGCAGCGACGAGCAGGCGCAGCTGTCGTGGATGTAGCGGAGGATCTCGGCCTCCTCGTCGCAGAACTCGATGCGCTGCTTCTTGCCGGCCTGCACGCCGACCCCGAAGAGGATGATCGGGATGCGGATCTTGCGGAACAGCTCGATCCCGAACTCCCGGGTCAGCCAGTCGGCCTGGATGTAGTTGCCGCCCTTCAGCACGACGGCGTCGCATTCGCCGTTGACGATGTCCCACTCCCGGTCGGGGGAGTCCCGCCGGATGATGAGCAGCTCGTCGTAGTCGAGGAGCCGGTCGGTGGCCTTGGTGACGAACCAGTCGCCGATGTTGTGGGGGGCGGCGTAGTCGAGCGCCGGGGAGGCCGCCTGGTCCATCTTGGCGGCGGGCACCCAGCGGTGGTAGTCGAGCCCGATTTCCAGCGGACCCTGGATGGTGGCCAGTCTCATCGTGTCCCTTCGCGATCCATGACGGCGGTGATCCGCTCGTCCCAGAGATGGGTGTGGAGCCAGGTGTTGAACCGGCTGGTCAGCCGGCGGAGAGCCGTCGGGTACGACTGGCCTTCCAGGTGGTACAGCTCGACGTCGGCCAGGTACCAGCAGTCGAGGCCGAGGTCGGCGAGGCGCAGGCAGAGGTCGGAGTCCTCGTAGTCGCCCTGCACGTAGGTCCCCGACAGGCCGCCGACCGCCTCGAAGTGCTCCCGGGCCACGAGGAGGCAGGCGCCGGTCACGCCGGGGACGCGCCGCGTCACGGTGGCCGGGGGGAAGGAGCGGTGCAGGCCCTTGTGGTAGTGGGCGTTCTCCCACCACGGCGATCCTTCGGGGCGGACGAAGTACAGCCCGCCGTGCTGGATCGACCCGTCCTCGTAGACGAGCTTGGGGCCGACGGCACCGGCGCCGGGGGTGTTGTCGTAGAAGTCGGTCATGGCCGACAGCCAGCCGGGCCGGTCGGGGACGACGTCGCTGTTGAGCAGGAGCAGGAGCCGGCCCCGGGCCAGGGAGGCGCCGGCGTTGTTGGCATCGGCGAAGCCGAGGTTGCGGCGCAGCACGACCGTCCGGAACGGCAGGCCGTAGAGGCGGTGCAGCGGCCGGGCCAGGTCGGCCAGGGCGGCGGCGTCCTCCGGGGAGTCGAGGACGTAGATGAGGTCGGCGCCGGCCAGGTCGGGATCGTCGACGAAGTGGGCCAGCTGGTGCTCCACGAAGTCGAGGCGCCGGTACAGCGGCACGATGACCGTGACGGCCGGGTCGGCGGGCGGGGTGCCGTGCTGGGTGACGGTGTCGATGGCGCCGGCCCACCCGCCGGCGTCGCGCAGGCCGGCCAGCGCCGGGTAGGTGTGGTGGCGGACGAGGGCGTCGTTCCCGGGGATCTCGTGGGCCAGGTCGGCCAGCACCGCCGAGCGGACCACCGACGGGTCGCGGGTGACGGCCGGCGCCACCGTCTCCACCGCCGTGCCGGCGGCGTTGCGCATCTCCACCACCCAGCCCTCGTCGAGGTGGCTGGCGGCGGGGAGCTCGAGGTAGGCCACGAACCCGGGCCGCGCGCTGTGGCGCCGGTCGGGCGGAGCGCCGTAGAACTCCTCGACGTCGGGCCGGGGGAAGCGGGCGGGCGCCAGTTCGACCCGGGCCCCCTCGGGGGAGACGGCGCTGAGGGTGACGTCCTTGCCGGAGGCGTCGCGGGCCCAGCCCCGGAGGTAGAAGCGGCGGCCGTCGATGCGGTACACGACGTCGACGAACAGACCCTGGGCCCGTTCGGGGCTGATCTGGCAGTGGGGCGGGCGTTCCCGCAGCGCGTCGCGGAAGCGGCGCAGCTCGACGGCCAGGCGGCGGGCGGCCATGTCGTCGGCGGCCAGGTCGGCGCCGGCGGCCATGAGGCCGGTGGCCGCCGCCCGGTCGGCCGGGCCGATGGCCGCCAGCCCCAGCCAGGCCAGCGATTCGACGTCGACGAACTCGGCGCCGGCCGGGTCGAAGGGCACGGGCCGGCCGGCGACGTCGATGACCGCCGCCTCGGCCGGCGGCGGGCCGGCCACGACGGCCAGGAAGCCGCGGACCTCGGGGCCGGCCTGGTGCTCGCCGCCGGCGGGGTGGGCGAAGGTGATCGCCCGGGTGGCCAGCCGCCGGGAGCGGCGGTCGGGCAGGGCCGGACCGCTGAACCACCCGCTGACGGCGGTGGTCGCCTCGTCGAGCCGGCAGGCGAACTCCACCCGCCCGACGGTGACCGCCGGGCGGCCCGTCCGGTGGTCGGTGGTGCCGGTCGCCTCGACGGCGGCGCCCGGCCGGACCCGATGCGCTTCAACCGCCATGGGCGGTGCTCCCTTCCAGGACGGGAACCTGCAGCAGCTCGTCGTAGAGATCGCCGAGGCAGGCCACGTGGCGGTCGAGCGAATGCACCGGGCGGATCCCGGCCCGCAGCCGGTCCCACAGGCCCGGGGTGCGGACGGCCCGCTCCATCACCTCGGCCAGGCTGGCCGGGTCACCGGCCCGGAAGTGCAGCCCGTCCACCCCGTCGGTGACCTTCTCGGCCATGCCGCCGATGTCGCTGCAGATGACGGGGCGACCGAAGGCGTTGGCCTCCTGGATGACCAGCGGCGCGTTCTCCCACCAGATCGACGGGACCACGACCCAGTCGACGGCCCGCATCAGGGCGGGCAGCTCGTCGGGGCGGTAGCGGCCGACGAGCGTCACGTCGCCGCCGGCGGCGTCGAGGAGCCGGCGGAACTTGGCCTGGAACTCCTCGGGCTGGTGCTCGATGTTGGCGCCGTGGAGTCGCAGGGTGGGGCGGGCCCGGCGGCTGGGACGGCCGTTGGCCGTCGGGGCCGGGCGCCGGTCGGCCAGGATCTGCATGGCCTCCATCAGCACGTCGGAGCCTTTGAAGGCCGTGAACTGGCCGAAGTAGCCGAAGCGGTCCGGGCTCTTGCGGGCCGGCTCCTCTTCGCCGTTGAACGGGGCGACCGGGCGGCGCCCGTTCTCCTCCACGACGATCCTGTCGGCCGGGATGCCCCAGTCGACGTACCGCTCGGCCAGAAAGTGGCTGGGGGAGACGAAGCGGTCGACGACGCCGAGGTGCGACTTGATGAACCGCTCCCGGAGGAAGAAGTCCTGGGGCGAGTACTGCGGGAAGCATTCGTGGCAGCGCCGGGGGGAGGCGGCCAGGCAGCGTTCGCCGCTGGTGCGGAACATCTGGCCGTTGTTGTGGCAGATCGGCACGTACTCGTGGAGGGTGTAGACGATCGCCGCCCCGGGGAGCGTGCGCCGGGTCTCCCGGAGGATGTCGTAGCCGAGGAACAGCGTGTGCTGGAAGTGGACGACGTCGGGCCGGTAGGCGAGGAGGAAGTCGCGGTAGAACCGGGTGTAGATGTCCTTGTTGCGCGACGTCGACAGGAACCAGTCGTAGTCGGCGATGTCGGTGTGGAAGAAGTACTGGTCGGCGGCGCCGGCCACCGGCTCGAGCAGCGTTCCCTCGTGGACCCGGCCCGAGCGGGAGACCGGCGGCCCGGTGCGGGCCAGCAGCACCGGCCGGTAGCGGCCGGAGTCGCGCATGGCCTCGAACAGCTCGACGGCGTAGGTCTCGGCCCCGCCGGGCATGACGGCGGGGTGGTTGTGGACGACGTAGCAGACGGTACGGGACATGGGTTCGGGGGCGGTCCTATCGGTCGAGGGCGTAGACGGTGCAGGTGTCGGCCCGGTCGAGGACGAGGCGGGCCGACTCGTCGAGGTGGGCCCGCAGGCCGCCGTAGTAGTCGAGCCACCACCGGGCGGTGGCCGGGAAGACGAGGTAGCGGGCGCCGCGGCGGCGCAGGTCCTCCAGGGCGGCGACGGCTTCGGCGCTGTCGGTCGGGTGGTGGCCGGCCCAGCGGCCGTCGGCGGTGCGGGGGAAGTGCCAGCCGACGCGGCCGTCGACGTCGGTCAGGCGGTCGTCGCCCCGGCTGACCACGGCGGCGATGGCGCCGGCCGGCACCACCGTCCGCATGAGCGCCCGGGTCCGGTCGACGAGGCGGGCGTACTCCGCCGGGTCGAGGGCCGGCTGGGGGGCGACCGGCCGGTCGTCGCCGGCCACCGGCCGGCCGTCGCCGTCGCCGGCGCCGGCGGTGTCGGGCTGGCCGTCCCCGGCGGTCGCGCCGGCGGGTGCCGGGCCCGGCGGGGGGGCGTCGTTGGCCGCCCAGGGGGGTGCCTGCAGCTCGCCGAGGCGGCGGATCACCTCGCACTGGCTGCGGACCAGCAGGCTGCGCAGCTCGGCCACCTCGTTGTCGAGGTCGACGACGCAGCGCTGCAGGGTGGCCACCAGCCCGCTCTGTTCGGCCAGTTGCCGGCGGAGGGCGGCGACCTCGCCGGCGCCGGAGTCCTCGTCGGGCAGGGCGATCTCGTCGCGGCGGGGGCGGTGGGTGCGGACCGGGGACTTGGCGGCGGTCATGGGCGATCTCCTGGCGAACGGTGCAGCGCGAACACGGTGCAGTCGGCGGTGGCCCGCTCGGTGCGGTGGGCGGTGCGGAGGCGGTCGGCGAAGCCGGCGTAGTGGTCGAGCCACCAGGCCGACGGTGCCGGGACGACGAGGTGGGTGGCGCCGCGGCGGACGGTGTCGTCGAGGAGGGCGACGGCGGCGCGGTCGTCGGCCGGATGGTGCCCGGCCCAGGTCCCGGCGGCGTCGGCCGGGAAGTGCCAGCCCGTCCGGCCCGGGAGCTCGAGGAGGTCGTCGTCGCCCCGGCTCACGACGGCCACGGTGGCCCCGGCCGGCACGGCGGCGGTGACCTCGGCCCGCACCCGGCTGACGAGGCGGCGGTAGGCGGGGCCGGGAAGCGGGGTGGCGCCGGCCCGGCCCGCCCGCTGGTCGAGGAGGCGGCGGACGTGGTCGAGGGCCAGGGCCAGCTCGTCGTCGGCGTCGAGGCCGGCCGGGGCCAACCCGACGGGGCCGTCGCCGGTGGTGAGGGCGACGACGGTGCCGAGGAGCTCGGCGACCTGGGCGGCGCGCCACTGCAGCATTCGCTCGGCGGCCCGTTCCCGCCGGCCGTCGTGGACCGAGGCCAGCGCCGGGTCGGCGTGGAGGCGGACGGGGTGGGTGTCGCGGTAGCTCACCCGCAGCAGCCCGTCGTCGGCGTAGACCCGCAGGTCGTCGGGTTGCACCGTGGCCGCCCACCGTTCCCGGTAGAGGCGGCCGTTGGCGGCGGCCCCGGCGCCGCCCCGGCCCCGGGTGGCCGACTCCAGATGGACGACGACGCTGGCCCCGCAGTAGCGCACGGCGTGGCCGGCCCGGCCGAGGCGCAGGCAGAGGTCGACGTCCTCGTGGCCGTTGCGGAAGGCAGGATCGAAGCCGCCGGCGGCGCGGAAGACGTCGCGCCGGACGAGCAGGCAGGCGCCGGTCACGGCCTGGAAGGCCCGGGACCGGACGACGGCCGGATGGTCGCCGGGAAACCCGGCGTAGACGTGGTGGGCGTTGCGGTCCTCGCCGATGACGAGGCCGGCGTGCTGCACCGTGCCGTCGGGGTAGAGCAGCCGGGCGCCGACGGCCGCCGCCTCGGGGTGGGCGTCGGCCTCGGCCACCAGCGCCGCCAGCCAGCCCGGCCGGGGGAGCGTGTCGTTGTTGAGGAACACCACGTAGCGGCCGGCGGCGGCGGCGGCGCCGTCGTTGCAGGCCCGGGCGAAGCCGGTGTTGGCGGCGTGGGTCACCACCCGGACGCCCCGCCCCCCCAGCACCGCCGCCGTGTCGTCGGTGGAGGCGTCGTCGACGACGATGACCTCGGCGTCGACGCCGAGGGGGTCGGCGTCGAGGGCGTCGAGGCAGGCGGCGGTGAGCCGGGCCCGGTTGTGGACCGGGATCACGATCGAGGCGACGGGGGTCACGACCGGCTCCCGACCATGTCGTCGTCGCTGTCGTCCCTGTCGTCCCTGTCGTCGGCGTCGGCGGCCGGGACGAGGGCGAAGATGATGCAGTCGTCGTCGTCGTGGGCCACGGCGGCGCGGTCGGCCAGCCATCCGGCCAGCCCGGTGTAGGCCGTCAGCCACCAGCGGCAGGCGGCCGGGACGAGCAGGTGGGTGGCGCCGGCCTCGACCGCCGCCCCCAGCCCGGCCACGACCTCTTCGCCGCTGCCGGGGTGGTGCCCGGCCCAGTCGCCGTCGGCGCCGGCCGGGAAGTGGGCGGCGGGGTGGCCGAGGTCGAGGAGGTCGTCGTCGCCCTTGCTGACCACGAGCACCGAGGCCCCGGCGGGCAGGGCCCGCCGGGCCGTGGCCCGGATACGGTCGACCGACGCCCGGTAGGCCGGGTCCTCCCGGCGGTGGTGGCCGGTCCAGGTGACGCCCCACTTCTCCTCGAACCGGCGGCGGTTGTCCTCGAACAGGCGGGCGTGCTCCCCGGTGGGCACGAGCCGGCCGAACGACGCCTCGCCGAAGTGGTGCACGACGACGTCTTCGGCGCACAGCAGGAGGTAGCCGGCCCGGCGGAGCCGTTCGGCGTAGTCGTCGTCCTCGAACAGGCCGGTGCCGAAGTCCTCGTCGAGGAGTCCGACCTCGTCGATCACCGCCCGGCGCAGGGCGAGGCAGAACAGCGCCGGGCGGGGGATCTCGAACGCCTGCCCGGCGCAGCGCTGCGTCCGTCCGGCGGCGAAGGCCAGGAACTCCCCGTAGGTGTCGTAGTCCACCGGGATCTCGGCCTCGTTGCCGATGCGGTTCGTCACCGGCCCGACCGCCCCGACCGCGGGATCGGCCAGGTGGGCGGTGAGGCCGGCCAGCCAGCCCGGCGCCACGATCGTGTCGTTGTTGAGCAGGACGACGACCTCGCCGGCCGACGCCCTGATCCCCTGGTTGGCGGCGGCGGCGAAGCCGCGGTTGGTGCCGTTGCGGATGACCCGCAGCCGGGGGTCGGCCAGGGCGAGGCGCTCCAGGTAGGCGGGCGTGCCGTCGGTGGAGGCGTTGTCGACCACGACGACCTCGACGTCAGTGGCCGATTCGGCGCCGGACGGGCCGCCGGCGGCCAGCACCGATTCCAGGCACAGGCGGGTGCAGGGCAGGCTCTCCCAGGTGACGACGACGACGCTGACCGCCGGGGTGGGCCGGTCGTCGCCCTCGGCGCCGGCGACGTCGTCGGCCGGTCCCGGGGGGCGGCGGGCGATCACCGCCGCCGCCGTCGCCTCGGCCAGGACGAGCGGCCGGCGGGACTGGGGCGTGAGCGACAGCTCGGGGGGTGCGGCCGGCGGGGCCGGCGGCCGCCACGGCGCCGCCCGGCGGGGCGGGGGAGCCAGGTCGAGGTGGCCGAGCAGGTCGCCGAGGACCTTGTCGGCGCTGAAGTAGCCGCGGGCGACGTCCCACGCCGCGGCGGAGTGGGCGGCGTAGTCGGCCTCGATGCGGTGCAGGGCCTCGGCCGCCTCCAGCAGCGTGGTGAAGGCGAACAGGCCCGCCCCGGTGGGCAGGGCGGCGCCGAAGCCGGTGTCCTGGGTCACGACCGGGCGGCCGGCGGCCAGGTAGGTGGCGCTGCGGTCGCTGAACCAGCCGCTGCGCAGCCGCACATTCTGGTCCTTGGCCACGGTGAACTCGCCCCGGGAGCCGGCGATGAAGGCCCGGTAGCGGTCGAGGTTGCGCGACACCTCGATGGCCTCCCGCACCCCCCAGCCCTTGCCTTCCAGCAGCGCCCGGTCATCCTCGTCGAAGCTGGCCAGGGCCAGCTCGAGCGGCACACCGGCCAGGGCCGGCAGGTCGAGGAAGCGCAGGAACTCGTGGTGCTTGCTCCAGTGGTAGGTCTCGCCGTCGAGCTGGATGTCCCGCCAGGCCTGGCGCCAGTTGCCGATGGTGGTGAAGGCCGGCCCGGCGGGGATGCCCCGGGATTCCCAGAGGTCGACGAGGACCGGCTGGCGCGTCGGCCGGAAGGCGAAGCGCTCCGGCACCGGGAGACGGCAGTCGAGCTGGCCGAGGTTCTCCCCGAAGGTGAAGAAGGCCACGTGCGGTTCGAGGAACTCGATCGTGCGGGCCTGGCGCTCGGCCAGCTCGGCCTGGAGCTGGCAGGGGTCGGACTCGATGTAGACGAGCCGGCCGGTGGCGACGTGCTCCGGCCGCGGCTCGGTGCCGCCGTGGAGGTTGAAGATCACCGCCGCCTCGGCGTAGAGCCGCTCGAGCTCGGCCTCCGACAGGCCGTAGCACCGGCCGTCGGCGTGGAGGGCCTGGAAGGCCCAGCGGTGGTCGAGGCCGAAGCGCCGCATGACCCCGGCGATGAACTGGGCGGCCAGCGCCGAACTGTCGTCGTCGGGCCGGGACATGAGCATCGACGGCGTCCGGGCGTGGGCCTCGACGTAGTAGGCGTCGAAGCCGAGACGCTCCAGCCCGACGAGGTAGTGGGCGGTCTGCCAGACGACGCCGGCCACCGGCATCTTGCTCATCATGCCCAGCACGACGGCCTTGGGCCGCCCGGCCACGGCCGGAACGGCCACCGCCGGCGCGGGTGTCGGTGTCGGTGACGGTGCCGGCGAGGCGGGCGCGGCGGGGGCGGGCAGCGCCGGCGGGGCCGGAGGAACGGGGGCGGGCAGCGCCGCCGGGGCGCCGCCGGCCGGCGGGCGGCCGGTCTGGGCCTCCCACAGCGAGCGGTACAGCCCCCCCTCGATCTTGACGAGGTCGTCGTGGCGGCCCTGCTCCACCAGCCGGCCCTTGTCGAGGACCAGGATCGTCGTGGCCCGGCCGATGGTCGAGAGGCGGTGGGCGACGATGAACGTCGTCCGCCCGGTCATCAGCCGGTCGAGGGCGGCCAGGATGACCCCTTCGGTGCGGGAGTCGATCGACGACGTCGGCTCGTCGAGGATGAGGATCGGCGCGTCCTTGAGGAAGGCCCGGGCGATGCAGATCCGCTGGCGCTCCCCGCCCGACAGCATGGCGCCCCGCTCGCCGAGCTTGGTGTCGTAGCCCTGGGGCAGAGCCATGATGAAGTCGTGGGCGTTGGCCAGCCGGGCCGCCTCCATCACCTCGTCGAGGGAGGCGTCGAGCCGGCCGTAGCGGATGTTGTCGGCGATGGAGGCCAGGAACAGCAGCGGCTCCTGGAGGACCATGGCCACGTTGAGCCGCAGCGAGTCGAGCGTGAGATCGCGCACGTCGTGGCCGTCGATGAGCACCCGGCCGGCCGAGGCGTCGTAGAAGCGGGGGATCAGGTTGGTCAGCGTCGTCTTGCCGGCCCCGGTGGGGCCGACGACGGCCACCACCGACCCGGCCGGGACGTCGAAGGAGACCTCGGCCAGCGTGTCGTTGCGGCTGGGGTAGGAGAAGCCGACGGCGTCGAAGGTGACGCGGCCCTCGACGGTGTCGAGGTGGACGGCGTCGGGCCGTTCGGTGATGCCCGGTTCCTGGTCGAGCAGCTCGAGCGCCAGCCAGAAGTCGACGAGCTGCTCCTGCCAGGCGCCCATGGTGTAGCTGATCGTCTGCAGCGGCCGGTAGACGCTGGCGATGTAGCCCATCATCACCAGCAGCTCGCCGACGGTCAGCTTGTGGTCCAGCACGTGGGCGGCACCGAAGCCCAGCACCAGCGCCGTCCCGGCGGCGGTGATCACGTTGACGGCCAGCGAGAACACCGTCTGCGTGATGGTGACGCCGATGCGGAGGTTGATGGCGTGCTCGGCCTGGTCGCTGAAGCGGCGCAGCTCGTGCTCCTCCCGGCGGAAGGCCAGGATGACCCGCAGCATCTGCATCGCCTCGTGGACGACCGACAGCGACAGGCCCTCCTGGTCCCGGGTGTGGATGAGCCGGGGCTCGACGTGCCGGGCGTAGAAGACCGTCGAGTAGTAGATGAACGGCACGACCGCCAGCGACAGCAGCGCCAGGAGCGGGTCGAGGCGCAGGGCGATGACGAACATCCCGATCAGCGTCAGGACGCTCTGGGCCAGCGCCGGGATCTCCACCACGATCCGGCCCAGCGCCGTGGTGTGGGTGTTGATGTTCTGGGCGAAGTACCCGGCCCGGTGGGTGTCGTGGTACGACAGCGACGCCTGCTGGGCCTTGCGGAACAGGTCGCGGCGGAAGTCGAGCCGGAGGCGGTTGTCGAGCTTGGTGCTGACGTACTCGGTGACGACGTTGAGGCAGTTCGAGGCCAGGGCCAGGACGAGGCCGAAGATGGCGGCGGCCACGATGAGGGCGTGGGCGCCGTGGCTGAACAGGTGGGCCACCCAGCCCTTGGCGGCCTTGCGGCCGAGGACGGTGTCGACGAGGAAGGCCATCGGCCAGGGCTCGGCCAGGCTGACGGCCACCCCGGCCAGCATGAGGCCCACCGACACGGCCGACAGGTGCCAGTAGCGCCGCAGGTAGGGGAAGACGCGGCGGAGATGCTTCCACGACCGGCTGCCCGGCGCGGTGAGATCGGGATGCTCGTGGCCGCCGTTCACCGTTGCTCCCCGGCGGCGGTCAGCGCCCGGCGGACGGCCCGTCCGGTGCGGTCGACGCCCCGGGCGGCGTCGGCGGCGGCCAGGGCGGCGACGGCCAGGGCGGCCCCGGGCCCCACCGCCACGGCGCCGGCGGCCAGGGCGCCCAACACCAGGGCGGCGGCCCCCGTCCGCAGCCGGCGGCGCACCCGCACCTGCACCGTTCCGTGCGGGAACCCCGACGTGACGAGGTCCCCGTGCACGAGCAGCGAAGCGCGGACGACGGCGTCGCGGTCGTCCCAGTCGGAGGCCCCGGCCACCGGCAGGCCGGAGCGGCGCAGCGCGGCCACGATCCGCTCCGTCATGGCGGCCCTGTCCCCCGACGCCGGCAGGGCCAGCGCCCCGCCGGGCAGGCGGCGGACGGGACCGGGCAGCGCCACCGGCGGGAGGTCCCGGCGGGCGGCGGCGATGGTGGTGACCCGCCCCCAGGCCCGGACGGCGGGCTGGCTGACGTGCAGGCCGGCCACCGCCAGGCGGAAGCCGAGGCGGCCCGCCCGCCGGCCCCGGGGCGGGGCGAGGCGGGCGGCGTCGACGGCGAACAGCAGGCCGAGCACGCCGGCACCGGTGAGGGCCGGCGCCGCCAGCCAGGCGGTCGACGCCGCCGGCCACCCGAGGGCCAGCGCCGCCAGGGCCAGCGGCGCGGTGGCCAGCCCGGCCAGCGCCAGCGGCACCCCGGCCTGGTGGGCGGCGTCGAGGCCGGTACCCCCGGCTCCGTAGATCGACTGGTAGGGGGCGGTGCCGTAGCGGCCGCGGTAGACGCGACCGCGGCCGGCGGCCCGGGGGGCCAGCGGGTTGTAGATCCGGCCCTGCCAGCGGGCGGCCCCCAACCCGTTGAAGCGGTCGGGGTGGCGCACGGCCACCAGCGCCTCGGCCCGGCCGTAGCCCCGCTGCTGGCGGAGGTAGGGACGGGCCCCCGGGCGGCGGTGGTGCCACACCAGCGCGGCGGGGTGGAAGGCGATCTCGTGGCCGGCGTCGAGCACCCGCCAGCACAGGTCGACGTCGTCGCCGGCGGCGGTGAACACCGGCCGGAACCCCCCGACCTGCTCGAGGACCGTCTTGCGGAAGGCCATGTTGCAGCCCGGCACGTGCTCGGCCCGGTCGTCGCCGACGAGGACGTGCACCGGCCCCCCGGGAGCGAGGGCGACGCGCTGGGCGCCGGGCGGATCCGACGGAGGCGGGACGTTGGGGCCGCCGGCGCCGGCCACCGGACGCCCGTCCCGCCGGCGGCCGGCGAAGGCCAGCGCCAGGAAGTACGGCCATTCCGGGGCCGGATAGGCGTCGGCGTCGAGGTAGGCGACGAGGCCGCTCCGGGCGGCGGCGAACCCGGCGTTGCGGGCCACCGACAGGCCGGCGTGGTCGATGCCGACGAGGCGGGCCCGGGAGTGGCGCCGGGCGATGGCGGCGGTGTCGTCGGTCGACCCGTCGTCGACCACGACCACCTCGAGGCCGGGATAGTCGAGCGCGCCGGTGTGGCGCAGGCACTCGTCGAGCGTGGCGGCGGCGTTGTAGGCGCAGACGACCACGGTGATCGGCGGCCAGCCCCCGGGCGGGGCCAGGTCGGCCACGGTGGCGCGGTTCCACCGCTGCGCCACGGCCAGCGCCGGTCGCGGCGAGCGGTCGTGGCGGGTCAGCCCGAACCGCCAGCCGGCCACGGGCGCGCCGCCGACCCACCAGTCGTCGGTCCAGGAGAACAGGCACGTGCCGGCCACGCCGCGCTCGGCGGCGGTGGCCAGCTGCCAGTCGAGCACCGTTGCCTGCCTCCGTTCGCCTTCGCCGCCGGGACCGCCGTCGCCGGCGTGGAGGCCGGTCTCACCGAGGACGACCGGCCGGTCGCCGGCCAGATGGTGGAGCCGGGTGAGGTAACGGTGCAGTGCGTTCCGGTCTTCCAGGAAGACATTGAAGGTGAGGAAATCGAGTCCGGCAATTTCGAGATATTCGGTGGACGGGTAATTGGCGTAGGTCACGAGCCGATCGGCGTCGGCGTCGCGGATTCCCACAATCAACTCGCCGACGGCGGCGGCGACGCGGTCCGTTCCCATCCAGCGGACGACGTCGGCGGGGATCTCGTTGCCGACGCACAGCGCCAGCACGGAGTCCCTTCCGGCCAGGCGCTCGGCGCAGCGCCGCACCGCCGCCACGCCGGCCCGGGTGGCGGCGCGCTGCTGGCGGCGGGAGGCGCCGGCCAGGTAGCGCCAATCGATCCAGTGCGCCCCGGCCAGCACCCGCAGTCCCTGATCGGCGGCCAGGTCGAGGAGGTCGTCGGGCGGTTCGGTGTAGGTGCGCACAACGGTGAAGCCCGCTTCGGCGATGTCGGCGAAATCCTGTTTGATCCGGTCACGGGCCGGCACGAGGGCTCCGTCCTCCCGGGGGGCGAATGTCCCGTAGGTCACGCCCCGAAAGGCGAAACGCCGGTCGCCGACGGCGAAGAACTTCCCGTCGACGCGGACCGGTCCGCTGGTTTCAGTCGCCTCCCCGAGCATCACGGCGAACTATCGGCCGATGACTCCGGCCCTTGAATGACGCGACGTGGCAGCTACTGGAAGCAACCCGGCCAACTCACCCCGGGATTGCGCCGTGGCGCGCGCAACCTTGCCGGGGCTTTGACAGCCCCTTTACACGGCGTTCACCGGAGCGGCGTCAGGCGAGGGGGCGGGCCCGCCCCGGCGGCGGGATGATGACCACCGGCCGGTCGGCGTACAGGGCGAGCTGGTGGCTGGTGCTGCCGAGGTGCAGATCGGAGAAGCCCCCCGACCCCCGGCTGCCGACCACGATCAGGTCGGCGCCTTCCTCCTCGGCGGCGTGGAGCAACGCCGTCACCGCGCTGCCCTCGACCAGCCGGCAGGAGACGGGGACGCCGGCCGCCCGCAGGTCCTCGGTCCACTCACCCTCGAGCTCGGCCCGCAGGCGGTCGTGGAACGGGGCGCTGGGGACCGGGCCCTCGGGCGTCGGCGTCAGCAGCCCGACGGCGTGGACGGCGACGACCTCGGCGCCGGTGGCGGTGGCCAGCTCACCGGCCCACTGCACCGCCCGCCGGGCGTGGGCCGACCCGTCGGTGGCTACCAGGATGCGCTTCACGCCGACCACAATAGGACGCATGGAACCGCAACCCGGGCAGATCATCACCGTCTTCCGGTCGCGGCTGCGCCCCGACGGCGCCGCCGCCTACGCCGAGCACGCCGAGCGCATGGCCGAACTGGCCCGGGGCATGCCGGGCTATCTGGAGCACAAGCTCTTCGTGGCCGAGGACGGCGAGCGGGTCACGCTGGTCAGATTCGCCGACCAGGCGACCCACGACGCCTGGCGCACCCACCCCGAGCACCGGGCCGCCCAGCGGGCCGGCCGGGACGGCTACTACCTCGAGTACAGCATCACGGTGGCCACGGTCGAGCGGGCCGGGGGGTGGTCCCGGCCCGCCGACCGCTGAAGCGCCGCTCAGCCGCGGCGCCGCTCGCCCGTCGGGGGCCCGCCCCAGAACAGGAAGAACAGCAGGATCGCGGCGAAGAGAAGGCCTCCGGCGATCGCCGCCAGTTCGGCGCTGCCGAGGCGCGCCAGGAACACCGGCTGGGAGAACAACTGACAACCTCCTTGTGGGCCCGCAGGCGCGGGAATCGGTCCGGCTGGATCAGGCGGACGATCCCGGGGGGCCCCGGAGGCAGATCTGGCGGCCCGGGCGGAGGCGCCGGGCGGGTTCGACGACCCCGGCCCGGGCCGGCGCCCAGGCGCGGGGGCAGCGGCCCGGTGCGGCCGGTGAGGCATAGCCGTGGGGACGGGACGACGGCTCCCGCTCCTCGGTGGCGCCGCTGCGCTGGAAGCGGGAGTCGAGGAGGCCGGCCGCCTGGAGGCCCGGCCCGCCGGCGCCGACGACGATCTTCGAGCGGCCGGCCGGCGGCCCGGCGGCCCGGGCCGGGCCCGACCCGGCGGCCACGACCAGCAGGGCCACGGCGGCGACGAGCACCGAGAGTTGGCGCCGCGCCGGACCGGTCATCCCAGGCAGCGTACCGGGGTCGGGACGATCAGCCGCCCCGCCCGGGACCTCCGGCCCTATGGACGGGCCCGGCACGAGCCGACCATCGGGGGAGAGGCGCCGCTCCTGCGGCCCGAAAGGAACGAAGATGCACGATCACCTCGAGGTCGACAACCTCTCCCCGGCCGAGGCCGGCGAGGTGCTGTCGGTCATCACCGGCCAGCTCAGCGAGGCCGCCCTCAGCATCGCCGGCGCCACCGTCCCCATCACCGGTCCCGTCCACCTGGCGGCGGCCGTCGACACGATCGACGGCGACGCCGTCGTCACCATCACCCTGTCCTGCCCCCGCTCCTGAGGCTCCACCCGCCTCCCCGGCCGGGGGCCTGACAGAATCTCGCCTCATGCGGGAATCGATTGCCGGAAAGCTCGTCGGGGCCAGCGTCAACCGGGTGGAGGACCGCCGGCTCCTGGCCGGGGCGGGGCGTTACATCGACGACGTCACGGTGCCGGGGATGCTGCACGCCGCCTTCCTCCGCAGCCCCTACCCCCACGCCGAGATCGTCGCCATCGACCTGGCCGCCGCCCGGGCGCTGCCGGGGGTGCACCTCATCCTGACCGGCGAGGACCTGAAGGCCCGGACGTACCCCTTCTTCGGGCTGTTCGCCTTCGAGGGCCTCTACCAGCCGACGTACTGGGCGCTGGCCGTCGAGCGCGTCCGGCACGTCGGCGACCCCGTCGCCGTCGTCGTGGCCGATTCCCGGCGCCTGGCCGAGGACGCCTGCGAGCTGATCGCCGTCGACTACCGCCCCCTGCCGGCGGTGTCCACGCCGGAGCAGGCCCTCGACGCCCGGCGGTCGCTGGTGTGGCCCAAAGCCAGGCGCAACGTGCTCTACCGGGCCAGCGAGCGCTGGGGCGACGTCGACACCGCCTTCGCCGCCGCCGACCGGGTGATCGTCGAGCGCTTCGACCAGCACCGCCAGTCGAACCAGCCGATGGAGACCCGGGGGCTCGTGGCCGAGATCGACCCGGCCTCGGGGGGATTGACGGTGCACGGCACGTCGCAGGCGGCCCACTCCCTGAAGTGGTGCCTGGCGCTGCTGACCGGCCGGCGTCCGCTGCGGCAAGCGGTGCGGCAGATGGCGGCCCAGAAGGAGCGGACGGCGGCCATCTTCGGGGGGATCCGCGACTACCTCAAGGCCACGCCGGAGCTGATCGACGCCCTGAAGGGCATGACACCGGGCCTGGTCAAGCAGATGGTCGGCAACCCCGAGCGGACCGTGGCCATGAACTCGGCCTTCACCGCCCTGATCGGCAAGCCCCCGGCCGACGTGCCGGCGGTGGTGACCGGTGACATCGGCGGGGCCTTCGGGGCCAAGACGCTGGTGAACCGGGAGGACGTCGCCGTCTGCGTGGCCGCCCTCGAGCTCGGCCGGTCGGTCAAGTTCGTGGAGGACCGCAACGAGCACCTGACGACCGCCGCCCAGGCCCGGGAGGAGAGCCTCGAGGTGGCCGCCGCCGTCCGCCACGACGGCGAGATCCTCGGGCTGCGGGCCCGCATGACGATGGACGGCGGCGCCTATCCCGGCTTCCCCTTCGGCGCCACGCTGTTCGCCCGGATGGTGCGGACGATCTTCCCCGGCCCCTACCGCATCCCGGCGCTGGAGTTCCACACCCGGATCCTCACGTCGAACAAGGCGACGTACACCGCCTACCGGGGGCCGTGGGCGGTGGAGACGTTCGTGCGGGAGCGGATGCTCGACGTCATCGCCGCCGAGCTCGGCCTCAGCCGGGCCGACGTCCGCCGTCGCAACCTGATCCGGCCCGAGGAGCTGCCCCGGCCGATGGTGACCGGCCCGGTCCTCGACGAGCGCATGTCGGCCGCCCGCACGCTGGAGAAGGCCCTCGAGGTCGTCGACTTCGAGGGCTGGGAAAAGGTCCGGGCGGCGGCCCGGGCCGAGGGGCGGCGCCTCGGTCTCGGCTTCGCCACCTACATCGAGCCCGCCCCCGGGCCGCCCGACTACCTCGACTACGTGGCGCCCGGTTTCGTCCCCATGGTCAACTGCGAGCCGATCGACGCCGCCCTCGAGGCCGACGGCACCGTGACGCTGGCCACCCAGCAGGTCGTCCACGGCCAGGGCCACGAGACGACGCTGGCCCAGCTGGCCGCCGACGAGCTCGGCCTGGACATGGGGTCGGTCCGCCTCCGCTTCGGCGACACCCGGCGGACCCCGTTCGGCCTGCTGGGGACGGGCGGGAGCCGCTCGGCCACCTTCGCCAGCGGCGCCACGATCCTGGCCAGCCGGGAACTGCGCCAGCGCATCGTCGAGGTGGCCGCCGACCTCCTCGAGGCCGCCCCCGGCGACCTGACGATCGAAGGCGGCCGGGTCCACGTCAGGGGAACCCCGGCGGTGGCGGTGTCACTGGCCGAGGTGGCCGAGGCCGCGCCCGAGCCCCTGCGGGTGCGGGGCGTCTTCGACGGCGGCGAGGGGGGCTGGGCCCAGTCGACCCACGCCTGCGTGGTGGAGGTCGACCTCGACACCGGCCGGGTGGAGATCCTCCGCTACGTGGTGGCCGAGGACTGCGGCGAGATCATCAACCCCGCCATCGTCGACGGCCAGATCCGGGGCGGCGTGGCCCAGGGTGTCGGCGCCGTCTTCTACGAGAAGGCGACCTACGACGCCGAGGGCCAGTTCCAGGCCGGCACGTTCATGGACTACCTGCTGCCGACGGCCATGGAGATCCCCGAGATCGAGATCCACCACCTCGAAACCCCGTCCGACGTGTTCGCCAACTACCGCGGCGTCGGCGAGGGCGGGATGATCGGCTCCCCGGCCGCCCTGACCAGCGCCGTGGAGGACGCCCTGGCCGACCTCGGCGTCCGCATCACCGAACAGCACCTGCCCCCGGCCCGCGTCCTGGAGCTGGCCGGCGTCATCCCCGCCGCCGGCTGAGCGTCGCCGGTGCCGGTGGCCAGTTGATCCATCAGCGCCGTGCCGGCCGCGAGGTACCACGCGGCCCAGCCCGGACGCCGCCCGCTCCGACCGGGCCGGAGGGTCAGCTCGGTGGCGGTGGCCGACCAGGCGGTCAGCTGGAGGTCGACCGGGAGGCGGAACCAGCCGCGCTGCGACACCAGCGTCGCCCGGAGCCGCCGGCAGGGGCCGGACGGACCGTCAGCGGCCACCCAGGAGGAGAGGTGGAGGTGCGGCACCCGGGGCAGGGCGGCCCGGAGGGCGAGCTCGGCCCACTCCGGCGGGAGGTTCACGACGCGGGTGATCGCCACTCCGAGACGAAGGCGGGGGTGATGGTCCCCAGGTGGAGCTTCGCCGGCCGGTCGCATCCAGCTGCTGTTCACGGCCCCGACCTTAGACAAGAAAATAAAGTGAAGCAACGAGAATCTCAACGTCAGCGGTGACATGATCAACTGATAGGCTCGGGGGCGATGCGAAGCTACGGAGAGTTCTGCCCGCTGGCCCGGGCCCTCGACGTGGTCGGCGAGCGGTGGACCATGCTCATCGTCCGGGAGCTGGCCTTCGGGCCCCGGCGCTTCACCGATCTGCGGGCCAACCTGCCCGGGATCGCCACCAACCTGCTGGCCGACCGGCTCCGCTTCCTGGAAGCGGCCGGGGTCCTGGAGCGCCAGGAGGTGACCGCCCCGGTGCCCGGCGTGCTGTACGGACTGACGCCCAGGGGAGAGGCCCTGGTGCCGGTCCTGCGGGAGCTGGCCCTGTGGGGCGCTCCCCTCATGCTCGACGGCCGGGGCGACGACGCCTGTCACAGCCGCTGGCTGTCGTTCATGGCCGAGTTGCTCTACCGCGGCGTGGACCGCGAGGGGGTGGCTCCGCTCACCGTGTCGGTGTCCAACGGTGAAGACACGATCACCATCGGCTTCGACACCGACGAGGTCCGGATCGAGCCCGGCGCGCCGCCGGCCGCCGACCTGTCGGTCGAAGCCGACCCCCACACGCTCTTCGCCTTCCTCTCCGGCCAGCTGACCCTCGGCCAAGCCACCGCCGCCGGCGCGGTGATCAGCGGCGGCACCCGGGCCCGCCGCCGCCTGGCCACCCTGACCTCCCGGGTGCAGTTGCCGTCCCCAGCGCCGGCGACCTCGCCGGCGTAGGCGGGCCGGTGCCCGGATCCCTCCCGGCGAGCGGCTAGCGGCGGCCGAAGAGGCGGCTCAACAGGCCGCCGGTGGACTTCTGGCCGGGCGGGCAGGCGCACCGGTCGGCCGCCGCCACGTCGCCCAGCACCTGCTCGACGTGGGCGCCGCAGCCGGCCCAGGTCGGCTTCCCGCAGGTGCGGCAGGTGGTGCGACGGCACATGAGATCAACCTCCAGGGTCACGGGGCGCTGAAGCTATAGCACACGGCGGCGGCGGTTCCCCGGGTCAGGAACGACCGGCTGAGCGTCCACGAGAGGAGGGCGGAGAGGGCGACCGAGGCCAGGGCGCCGGCCAGGATCAGCGTCGGGTCGGTGGAGTGGTAGAGGGCGGTGGCGCCGGGCAGGGCGGTGGCCAGGTGGGCGGCGGCCAGCAGGGCGGGGACGGCGGGGACGACCAGCCAGTGCCGCCGGCCCGGCAGGCGGGTGGCCAGGGCGTCAACACCGGCGGCGATGGCGAAGAGGAAGGCGACGTAGGTGAACGGCGTCCACACCGGGAGGTGGCCGACCACCGTGCGCTGGGGGCCGTAGTACACCCAGGCGGCGCCGAGGCGCAGGACGGCCAGCTCGACGAGGACGATGGCGCCGGCGCTGCCCGCCCACAGGCTCCACCACGACCGAACGGTGAAGCCCCGCCGGCGCAGGTGGTCGAAGAGCAGCACGAACGGGCCGATGTAGGCGAGGTACATCAGGCCGATGAAGACGGGGATGCCGCGGCCGAAGAGCGTGACCGCGGTGAGCTGGCCGTGCTCGGGGTAGTAGGCCAGGACCATCCGGTCACCGATCGGTTCGTAGACGACGCAGAGCAGCGCCCCGACCAGCACGAGGAGGGGGACGGCGCTCCGCCGCTGCCGGGCGGTGCGGATGACGGCCACGACGGCCAGCACCGCGGCGACGGCCAGCACGGCGACGAGGCCGCGCTGCAGCCCGGCGGGCATGGCCAGATCCCGGGGCGGGCGGGGGCCGGACACCGCGCTAGGCGATCACCTTGTCGGAGAACCCGTTGGCCTCGAGGAACTCCCGGTACCGGGGGAAGGCCGGCCGCATGGCCGGCAGGAGCTTGAGCATCTTGCCCATGGGCCCCGACACCTGGACCTGCTTCTTGGCCAGGGCCACGGTCATGTTGAGCTTGCCCTGCCAGAAGCGGTGGGCGTCGTCGGCGCTCATCGCCAGGTTGATCTCGGCGGTGGCGCCGGCCGGCGGGTCGGCCACCACCGTCGGCGGGTCGACGGTGCAGTCGACCAGCGTGCGGGCGTCGGGATCGTGGTAGGTCACGAGGAACGACGTGTCGGCGGCGGTGAACTTCGGGCGCATATCGGGCGCCTTGGTGATCTCGTCGAGAAAGGCGCCGAGCGTGGCGTGGATCTCAGCCGGCGACTGGAACATACCCATGGCGCTCCTCGGGGGTCACGGCCGGCGCCTCGGCGCCCACGGCCTGGGAGTACAGCCAGAACAGCCCGCAGCACAGCCCGCAGGTGGCCAGCGTGCCGGCGTCGGCCACCGCCGGGCTGGTGGTCGAGTTGATGGCCAGGTAGGCGAACACCGAACCGGCGGTGTGCACGCCGAGGAACACCGCCGGCATCAGCGGCACGAGCACCGGCCCGCTCCACTCCGGCAGCATCCGGCGCAGCCGGTGCAGGACGACGGCCGTGCCGATCAGGCCCTGGGCGTTGACGAAGCCCCACCACAGCGGCATCGGCCCGAGCTGGAGGCCCTGGGGCCCGTAGTAGCGCCACAGGTCGTAGTGCAGCGGGACGAACTCGAACAGGACCGTGGCCAGCACCGCCGCCCCGCACAGCTGCAGGAAGCGGCGGGGGGCGACGCCCCGGTCGAACAGCGTGAGCAGGGCCAGGTAGGCCGGCGCCACGTAGAACATCAGGGTGAGCCCGATGTAGGCCGGGATGTGGCGGCCGAACGACGACGACCAGGCGATGCGGTCCTGCTGGGCGAAGATGGCGTGGCCCATCGTGTCGATGAACGGCTCGATGAAGCAGGTCAGGGCGCCGCCGGCGAAGAGGTACAGCGGCAGCGGCGACCGCCGGGTGACCGCCGCCCGCAGGCAGAACAGCAGCGAGCCCAGCGCCCCGAGCCCGGCCAGGGCCGTGGCCCAGTTCTCGATGTGGTCGGGAAGGCCGTAGATCGGTACGTCGAGATGCACGGGCGCCTCCTACGGCGAGGCCGGGGCGGCCAGGTGGTACCGGGCGAGGAACTCTTCGAGCCGGTCGGCGGAGTCCATCGGCGCCCGGAGCACGACCCGGGACGCCCCCATCTCGACGTACTCCGTGACCCGCTCCGGCGGGGTCTTCTCCAGGCAGAAGACCGTCACCGCGATGGACGCCGGGTCGCGCCCGGCGTCGGCCGCCCGCTTGTGGAGCACGGCGATCCGCTCGGCCAGCTCGCCGGGGTGGGCGATCGACAGCGGCAGCCAGCCGTCGGCGTGGCGGACGACGAGCTCCGAGGGCTGGATCGTCCCCAGCAGCACCGGCGGGTGCGGCTGCTGGACGGGCTTCGGCCAGCACCAGATCCGCTCGAAGTTCACCCACCGGCCGGCGAACGACGCCTCGTCCTGCGTCCAGATGGCCCGCATGGCGGCCACGTGCTCCAGGGCCCGGCGCCAGCGGGTGTCGTGGTCGACGCCGTGGTTGGCGATCTCGCCCCGGTTCCAGCCGGCGCCGACGCCGAAGAGGAACCGGCCGCCCGAGATCCGGTCCAGCGTGGCGATCTGCTTGGCCAGGGTGATCGGATGGTGGTGGGCGGCGAGCGCCACGCCCGTCCCCAGCCGCAGCCGGCTGGTGACGGTGGCGGCGGCGGTCAGCGCCAGGAACGGGTCGAAGAGCCGGCTGTAGTACCGGGGCAGGTCGCCGCCCAGCGGCGGCGCCTCCGGCTCGACGGGGATGTGGGTGTGCTCCGGCACCCACAGCGATTCGACGCCGGCCGCCTCGGCGATGCGGGCGAAGTCGACGACGGCGATCGACTCGTCGGTGAAGAAGGCGAGCAGGCCGATCATGAGAACGACATCCAGTGTCCGTGGGGGGTCCAGCCGATCTGGAAGGGGAGTTCGATGCGGCAGACGGGCCCCTCGGCGATCCCCTCGGTGTCGAAGATCAGGAACTCCGACGCCCCGGTGCCGAAGTGGCAGACCGGCACGATGAGGAACCCGTCGCCCTCGGGGGCGTCGGGGGAGCGGGGGGCGAACGTCGCCTCGAAGACGCCGGTGTGGGCGTCGGTGGCGATCCTGTGGCGCTCCTCGGCGCCGGTGCGGACGTCGCGCCGGGCCAGGCTGTCGAGCCGGAAGCTCGGGTCGCCGGGCGTCCCGGTGTTCTCACCGGAGATGAGGAAGCCGAAGCGGTAGGGCCGGCCGTAGTGGCGCTCGTCGACCTTGGGCAGCTCGCAGGGGGCGTCGTCGAGCCGCTCGGTGGTGAGCCGGCCCCGGTCGAGGTCGACCGTCCAGCGGCCGAAGGAGCAGGTGGCCAGCTTGAAGAACGGCACGAACGGATCGCCGGGCCCGAAGCGGTCCTCGAACTGGAACGGCGGGCGGTCGAAGATCGGCCCGTCGAGCTCGATGGTGTTGCCGACCTGGTTGGCCGACAGCGTGTGCATGACGTACTCGGCCGGGAAGCCGGCCCGGACCCAGCGGACGTCGCCGTCGAGGTCGTCGCGCCGCACCAGCGCCAGGGTGACCGGCAGCTCCGGGTCCCAGCCCCAGATCGGCAGGCCCTGGGCGATGCGCTTGCGGTCGACGAAGAACGGCATGAAGGGGATGACGACCCAGTCCTCGGTCAGCCACATGTCGTGGGCCACGGTGGCGTAGGGGGCGTCCCACAGGTCCCGGGAGCGCACGGCGCCGTCGGGGGTCACCCAGTGGAGGGTGACATAGGGCTCGGTGTCGCGGTAGGCCCACCCGTAGAGCTCGCCGGTGGCGGCGTCCCACTTGGGGTGGGCGGTGAAGGTGGCGTCGCCGAAGCAGGCCGGGGCCACGATGCCCGGCGAGAGCTTGGTCGACCACGGCACGACGCCCTTCGTCTCCAGCGTCACCGGGTCGAGCGCCACCGGGGGGCTGCCCTGCTCGCCGAGGGCGAGGACCTCGCCGGCGAAGGGCACCACGTTGACGGCGTTGGTGCCCTGGGGGACCCCGGCGGTGAACTCGTCCCGCACGACGTCGCCCAGCGCCCACGTCCGCCAGTCGCCGAAGTCGCCGTCGCTCCAGACGAACAGCCCCCGGCCGGCCCGCTCCTCGGCCACGTACTTGGGGGTGCGGACCCAGCGGTTGCGGAAGTCGGCCCGTCCCTCCCGGAAGACCAGCGCCTGGACCATGCCGTCCATGGCGAAGGCGGTGTCGCAGCCCTGGACGGACGGGCGCTTCCAGGTCGGCCCGTTGCGGTAGAAGCCGCCGTTGAGCTCGGGAGGGATGGCCCCGGCGGCGACGACGCAGTCCTCGACCGTGGCCTCGAACCGCATCGGCTTGAACGGGCCCCGCAGGCCCTTCGGAACGCTCACCGTCTCCCCCTCTCGCCCACCGAGCGTAGGCACGCCCCTTCAGGTCAGCAAGGTGTCGGGGCCGACGCCGAGGAGCAGCCGGCCGGCGTCGCGCCAGGTGTTGTGGTCGGTGAAGACGTGCTGCTCCCCGGCGCTCAGGTCGCGGTAGCAGCGCTGCAGGGCGGAGCCGTTGCGCAGCCCGGTGCTGCCCGAGAAGCGGAAGGCGGTGGCCGCCACCTCCAGGGCCGCCTCGGCGGTGTGGGTGGTGGCCAGCCGGGCCTGGGCCCGTAGCGCCGGGGTCACGGCGTCGGCCACCGCCGCCGCCTCCAGCGCCTCGATGGCACTGAGCGAGTAGGCCCGGGCCGCCGCCAGCTGGCCCTCGGCCCGGGCGTAGGCGGCCTGGAACAGCGGGTCGTCGATCAGGTTCGACCGGCCGAAGCGCCGCTTGGTCCGGGCCAGCCCGGCCAGCTCATCGAGCGCCCGCCGGGCCACGCCGGTGGCGAAGGCGCTGTGCCCGATGCAGGTCAGCCCGGCCAGGCCCATCCGGAACCGGGGGTGGCCCCGCCGGGGCGTGGCCGTGAACAGCGGAAAGGTGAAGTCCCCGGGCACGAACTGGGCCGGCACCCGGTAGTCGATGCTGCCCGTGCCGATCAGGCCGATCACGTCCCAGTTGCCGAGCGGTTCGACCGCCGCCGCCGGCAGGATCCCGACGATGATGTTGGGGAGCCCGCCGGCCAGCAGGACGACCTCGCCGTCGCGCTCCTCCCGGAACCCCCCGTAGAACCACGTCGAGTGGAGACCGCCGCTGGCGAACCCGAACCGGCCCTCGACCGTCCAGCCGCCGTCGGCGGCGATGGCCGTGCCGAGGGGCGCCACCTGGCCGGCCGCCACCGCCCTCCGGTCGGCCAGCACCGCTTCGGCGCCCTCGTCGGGCAGGAAGGCGCCGGCCACCGCCAGGTAGATGGCGCCGGCCATGAACGACCAGGCGGTGGCGCCGTCGGCCCGGGCCACCGCCTCGATGACGTCGTACGCCTCCCGGACGCCGGCCTCGAACCCGCCCAGGCAGGCCGGCACCAGGATCCGGAACAGCGACCGCTCGTGCAGGGCGTCGACGACCTCGGGGCAGACCGTGACCGCCGCCTCGTTGGCCGCCGCGCTGGCGTCGATGAGCGGGGCCAGGGCCTGCACCTCGCCGAGCAGGTCGGGCGCCTCGACGGCCAGGTCGTCGACGTCGGGGAGCGCGGTGGTGGGCGGCATCTAGTAAGTAAACACTCCTTTTCTTGTGGGAGGCAAGCGGCTACGGTGCGCGCATGCCCGAGAAGCAGTTGCGCCGGTCGGTCATCGAGGTGCTCGCCCAGCGGGCGGCCGACCAGCCCGGCAAGCGGCTCGTCTCCTGCGGGGGCCGGCACCGCACCTACGGGGAGATGACGGCCGTCGCCGACTCGGGGGCGGCGGCCCTCGCCGCCCTCGGGGTCGCCCCCGGTGACCGGGTGGCCCTGCTCAGCGCCAACCGCATCGAGCTGGTCGAGCTGTTCTTCGCCTGCGCCCGCCTCGGAGCCGTGCAGGTGCCGCTCAACACGTTCCTCAAGGGCGAGTTCCTCCGCTACCAGGTGGCCGACTGCGGCGCCGAGACGGTGGTGGTGGACGGGCCGGGGCTCGCTGCCCTGGCTCCGCTGCTCGACCGGCTGCCGGCCCTGCGCCGGATCGTGACCCTCGACGGCGACGGCGACGGCGACGGGGGCGGCGGGCTGCCCGTCCCCACCGTGGCCTACGCCGCCCTGGCCGGCGACCCGGCGGCCGGCGCCGCCCTTTCCGTCCCCCGGCCCGACGACCTGGCCTCGATCATCTACACGTCGGGCACGACCGGCCTGCCCAAGGGCTGCCTGATCACCCAGGGGTACTTCGTCCACATCGGCGACGCCTGGCGGGGGGTCTGCGACCTCGGGCCCGACGACGTCGTGTTCACCGCCTTCCCGTTCTTCCACCTGAGCGGGCAGGCGCTGGCGCTGATGGCCTGCCTCGTGGGCGGGCTGAGCCTGGTCCTCGAGCCGGCCTTCTCCGCCACCGGGTTCATGCCCCGGGCCCGGGAGGAGGGCGCCACGGTGACGATGGGCGTGGGGGCCATGGCCCTGGCCGTGCTGGCCACGCCGCCGACCCCGCAGGACCGGGACCACCGCATCCGCTACTCCATGTGGATCCCGCTCCCCCCGGCCGTGCAGCTCGGGCTCGAGGAGCGCTTCGGTGCTCCGGTCAACGCCGAGGGCTACGGCCAGACGGAGTGCGCCCCGGTGACCTTCAGCCGGCTGGCGGGCGAGCGGCGGCGCGACACCGCCGGGCAGGCGGCGCCGTGGCTCGACGTCCGCATCGTCGACGACGACGACGTCGAGGTCCCCCGGGGGGAGACCGGCGAGATCGTCGTCCGGCCGCTCGAGCCCGACTCGCTGTTCGCCGGCTACTGGGGCCGGCCGGAGGAGACGCTGCAGGCCTTCCGCAATCTGTGGCACCACACCGGCGACTACGGCCGCATGGACGAGGACGGGTTCCTCTCCTTCGTCGACCGCAAGAAGGACGCGCTGCGCCGCAGAGGCGAGAATGTGTCCTCCATGGAGCTCGAAGCGGCGATCGTGCGCCACGCCAAGGTGGCCGAGGTGGCCGTCCACGCCGTGCCCTCCCCGGCCACCGAGGACGACATCAAGGCCTGCATCGTGCCGGTCGCCGGGGCCAGGCTGACGCCCGGGGAGCTCTTCGCCCATTTCCGGGCCGAGCTGCCCTACTTCGCCGTTCCCCGCTACGTCGAGCTGCTCCCGGCCCTGCCCAAGAACGCGGTGGGCCGGGTGCTCAAGCACGAGCTGCGCTCGGCCGGGGTCACGGCCGGGACCTGGGACCTCGAGGCCCTCGGCCTCTGCGTCGGACGGGAGGAGCGGCGATGAGCGATGTCGACCTTCGCATCGACGGCGGCGTGGCCACGCTGACGATGACGCCGGGCACCGAGCACAACACCGTGGGCGGCACGCTGCTCAAGGACCTGCTGGAGGCGGCCGGCGAGCTGGAGCGCGACGACAACGTGCGGGCGGTGGTGACCGCCGCCACCGGCCCCATCTGGTGTGCCTCGGCCCACTTCGACGACCTGGAGCGCTTCCTCGGGACGTCGGCCGACGAGATGCTCCACAATCCCGGCTTCGCCGGCGAGAAGGGGATCCCGCCGCTGTCGGAGCAGGGGCGGCGCTTCGACCGGCTGGGGATGGGTCACTGGGTGCTGGGCTGGCTCCGGCTGGGCAAGCCGACCATCGCCGCCCTGACCGGCTCGGTGGCCGGCGGCGGGCTGGCCCTGGCCTTGATGCACGACTTCCGCATCGCCGCCGACAACGCCCGGTTCCAGACCGCCTTCCTGTCGGTCGGCGTCGGCCCGGAGATGGCGCTCAGCTGGTTCCTGCCCCGGATCGTCGGGCTGCCGGCGGCCACCGACATGCTGCTGCGCGACCCGCGGCTGAAGGCCCCCGACGCCCTGGCCCGCCACCTGGTCCACGAGGTCGTCCCCGTCGGCGAGGTGCTCGACCGGGCCCGGGCCCTGGCCGAGGAGCTGGCGGCCAAGGCTCCGCTCGGCGTCCGGGCCCACGTCCGGGCGCTGCGGGCCTCGCTCGATTCGTCGCTGGCCGACCAGCTGGCCCTGGAGTGGGACAACCAGCGGATCACCCTGGCCAGCGACGACGCCCGGGCGGCGGTGCAGGCCCTGCGGGACGGGTCGGTCCCCAAGTTCCTCGGTCGCTGACGGGCGGGAGCCCGGCGGGGTGGCGGAGCGGTTTCCCCACCGTAAGCGTGGGTAATCCGCTCCGGGCACCGGGTTCGGCGTTCAGCGGGCGGGGCTCGGGGCCGGCCAGGCGGCGGCGACCTGGCGCTTGAGGATCTTGCCGCTGGCGTTCTTGGGCAGGTCGTCGGCGAACCACCACCGGGTCGGGACCTCGAAGTAGGCCAGCGATGCCGCGGCGAAGGCGGCCAGGTCGCCGGCGGTGGCGGTGGCGGTGGCGCCGGGGCGCAGCACGACGGCGGCGGCCAGCTCCTCGCCCAGCTCGGGGTGGGGGAGCCCGACCACGGCCACCTCGGCCACCGCCGGGTGCTCGGCCAGGCGGGCTTCGACCCGCACGCTGGCGATGTTCTCGCCGCCCCGGATCACGACGTCCTTGCTGCGGCCCACCACCGCCAGCCAGCCGTCGTCGTCGAGGGTGGCCAGGTCGCCCGTCCGCAGCCAGCCGTCGGCGCTGAGGACGGGGTCGCCGTCGACGCCCCAGTAGCCCCGCATGACGCCGGGACTGCGGACGACGAGCTCGCCGACGCCGTCGGGGCCCGGGGCGTCGATGCGGCCCTCGACGGTGGGCAGCAGCCGGCCGGCCGTGCCCGGGCGGGAGAGCACGTCGGGGCCGGCGGCGGTGGCGATCACGCCGGCCACCTCGGTCATCCCGTAGGACACGCCGAGCCCCCGCCGGGTGTTGGGGAAGGCGGCCGCCGCCCGGGCCCGCAGGCCGTCGGGGACGGGCGAGCCGCCCATGACCAGCGTCCGCAGGCCGGTCACGTCGTAGCGGCCGGGCTCGGCGTCGAGGGCGTCGAGGACGCGGGTGACCATGGTGGGGACGGCCGACCACACCGTGACCTCCTCCCGCTGGAGCACGTCGAGCATGCGGTGGGCGTCGAAGCGGCCGTCGAGGAACACCAGGCGGTTGCCCGACACGATGGCGGTCAGCAGCTGCTGGATGCCGCCGATGTGGAACAGCGGCATCGTCATCAGCGTGACGCTGGGCGGGCGGTCGCCGGCCGCCGCCTGCCCCGGGAGGCGGCGGGCCACGGCCAGCAGGTTGTGGAGGTTGGCCAGCAGGTTGCCCTGGGTGAGCGTGGCGCCCTTCGGGAAGCTCGTCGTGCCCGACGTGAAGAGGATGACGGCCGGATCGTCCTCGGCGGCGGCGGCGCTCCAGCCGGCGGCGGTGGGGCCGGCGCCTCCGGCGGCGTCGGCGGCGATCGACTCGAGGGCCAGGTGGGGGAGGGCGGCGGGCAGCCGGCCCCGGCGGCGCTCGTCGGCCACCGCCAGCGCCGCGCCGGTGGTGCGCACCGCGTGGGCCACCTCTTCGGCGCTCCACCAGGCGTTGCCGGGCACGAGCACCCAGTCGTTGACCAGGCAGGCCCAGAACGTCACGACCCACTCCAGGCTCGTGCCCCCGAGGAGGACGACACGGTCGCCGGCGGCGAGGCCCTCCGCCCGCAGGCGCCGGCCGACGGCGCCGATCGCCCCGGCGACCTCAAGGAACGTCATGCGCCGTTCGCCCTGCACCAGGTGGACCCGGTCGCCGTGGGCGGCGGAGTCCTCCACCAGCTGGGCGAGATGGGTGGGCCGGCGAGCGAACACCCGGCACCGCCGGCCGAGCACTTCGCCCTCGACGACGTCGGCCCCCCATCGCCTAAGATAAAGAGTCACTCACTTACTATAGGCGGGGGGTGCGGGGTGGACGAGGCCGCCGAGGCCGTGCTGCTGGTCGACGAGCCGGGGCCCCGGGTGCGGCGCCTGACGCTCAACCGGCCGGCCAAGCGCAACGCCCTCAACGACGAGCTGCGGGCTTCGCTGTTCGACGCCCTGCGGGCGGCCGACGCCGACGAGACCGTGTCGGTGGTGGTCATCCGGGGCGCCGGCCCCTGCTTCTCGGCCGGCTACGACCTCGGCGAGCGGGCCCATCCGGTGGAACGGGCGGCGGCCACCACCGACGGCTGGTGGGCCCGTCACGTCGTGGCCGGCTGGTTCGAGATGTGGGACATGGCCACGCCGATCGTGGCCCAGGTCCACGGCTGGTGCCTGGCCGGCGGCTCGGAGCTGGCCGCCGCCTGCGATCTCGTCTACGTGGCCGACGACGCCCGCATCGGCTACCCGCCCGTCCGCTCGATGTCGTCGCCCGACATGGCCTGGCAGCCCTGGCTGCTCGGCCTCCGCCGGGGGATGGAGGCGCTGCTGACCGGCGACGCCCTGACCGGCGCCGAGGCCGCCGCCCTCGGCTACGCCACCCGGAGCTTCCCGGCCGAGGTGCTGGAGGCGGAGGTGCTGGCCGTCGCCGCCCGGGTGGCCGAGGTGCCGGCCGACCTGCTGGCCCTCAACAAGCGGGTCTGCCACCGGGCCATGGAGGCGGCCGGGATCCGGGCGGGCCTGCGGGCCACCGCCGAGCTCAACGCCCTCGGCTTCCACCAGCGGTCGTCGAGGGAGTACATGCGCTCCTTCAAGGACAAGGGCGTGCGGGCCAACCTGTCGGAGCGGGACCGGGCGTTCGGCGACTACCGCGAAAGTAAGTGATTGACTACTTCTTAGCGGCTTCGGTACCATCGATGGGAGGGGGAGGGAGAGGATGGGGCGCAGACCGGTCGGGAGGCTGCTGGCCGCCGGCGGCGTACTGGCCACACTGGCCCTGCTGGCGCCCGTCACGGCCGGCGCCGAGGGAACCGGCGCGGACGGTTCCGCCGCGCCCGCCCGCAGCGTCGTCGCCACCGGGCGGGCCCAGGGGTTCCGGGCGACCTACACCGTTCCCGACTACGTCATCGTCTCCGAGTTCTTCGACGGCGGCGGTCCGGTGACCGAGTCGGTGGCCGACTCGACCGGGCGGGCGACGTCGTTCTCGTCGCTGCCCTGGCCGGGGGAGAACGCCGTCACCGCCCCCGGGACGCTGTCGGCGGCCATGGGCCGGTCCGTGCCGCTCACATACCCGTTCCACGTGCGGGCCGACTACCCGACGACACCGTCGGCCGAGGTCCACGACCCGTCGGGCACCTACGCGATCTCGGCCACCGCCTCGGCCGGACGGGCGTCGGCCGCCGGAGCCTTCGGCGGAGGGAGTGGCGCCGGGGCGGATCCGTCGGTCGTCGGCGCCTTCGGCGGAGGGAGTAGCGTCGCCGGGGCGCACCGGTCGGGCGCCGGATCGTTCGGCGCGGCCGGCGGAGCGTCGGGGTCGGCGGCCGGCACGTCGGCCGTCCTCGACGACGGCGGTGTCGTGCGGGTCGTGGCAGAGACGGCCGACACCGGCCTGTCGATCGGTGACGGCCTGCTGCGGATCGCCGCCGTGCGGTCCCGGTCGGAGACGACGCTGGCGCCGGGCGACGCCGCTCCGGTCACGAAGAGCATGCTGGTGATCGAAGGCGCCACCGTGGCCGGCCATCCGGTCACCATCGCCGCCGACGGGGTGCACGCCGCCGACCACGCCGTGCCGGCGCCGGTCGGCCGGGGCGTCTCGTCCGACAACGAGCTGCTCGGCCAGGCCGGCCTCAGCGTCACCGTGGCCCCCACCGGCAGGCCGGGCAGCGCCGACGCCCTGGTCATCACCAGCCGCCAGGTGATCCCGGCCCCCAACAACCCGAAGGGCCTCCTCGTGATGCGGGTCGGCGGCGCCTCCAGTGAGATCATCGTCGGCTCCGCCGATGCTGCGGCCGACGCGCCGGCGGGGGCGGGGGAGAGCGGCACCGGTCCGGGTTCGAGCAGCGCTCCGTCGAGCGATGGCGCTTCGGCCGCCGGCGCCGCGGCGTCGGTTCCCGGCGCGGCCGGGCCCGGCGGGGCGGGCGCAGGTCCGTCCGGTCCCGACGGCAGCGCCGCTCCGGGCGGGTCGCCGGCGGACGGCTTCGGCGTTCCGGGCCTGGCGGCCGGCTCCGAGGGCGCCTCGGCCGCGACCGTCGCCGCTGCCGCTGCCGCTGCTGCCGCCGCCCCGGCCGCCGTGGCCGCCGGTCTGCGCCCGGCGCCCGTCCGGCCCGACCTGGCCACGACCGGGGCGCTGTTCTCGCTGCTGGCCTTCGGCGCCGTCGGGCTGCTGCTGGCCACCCGGCTGCACCGCTTCGTGAAGGTGAGGGGCTAGATGGATCTGGGTCGCTTCCTCCGGGCCGAGTGGGACCGCCTGGCCGGCTACGGCTTCCTCCTGGCCGGGGCCGTGGCGCTGGTCTTCGGCTTCGTCGGCGTCCGCACCTCGGCCGACGTCGTCGACGAGATCTCCTACCTCGTCACCGGCGGCATCGGCGCCGTGTTCCTCCTCGGCGTCGGCGCCACGCTGCTCCTCTCGGCCGACCTCCACGACGACTTCCGCAAGCTGCACCGGGTGGAGGAGAAGCTCGACGCCATCCACCGGGCGCTGACCGAGACCCACCCCGAGCTGATGGTCGACGTCCGTCCGCCGTCGTCCGACCGGGGTCCGGACGGTGAGAGCGCCACGGCGCCGCCCCGCCCGTCCGCCCGGCCGGCGGCGGCCGTCACCGGTTCCGGGCTCCTGGCCGTGCGCCGCTTCCGCCGGCGGGCCGTGCCGCTCGGCGTGGCCGGCGCCGGGTTGTCCGTGGCCGGGGCGGTGGTGACGGCCAACCAGGCCGGCACCGACCACATGGCCGGCGGCGTGGGCCTCGCCCTGTCGGGCAGCCTGGTGGTGGCCGTGGCCGCCGGGGCCATGGTCGGCCAGCTGAAGGGCCGGCTCGAGCAGCGCACGCTGGCCGCGCTCGGGCCGTGGCTGGGCGGCGGCGACCACGCCAGCGCGGCATCCGGGGCCGGCGCCCCGGCCGGCGAGGTCTGGGTCGTCGACGGCCTGACGCTCTACCACCGGGCCGGCTGCCGGGCCCTCGAGGGCCGGGCCGCCCGGCGCCACGATCCCGCCGCCCTGGCCGCCGGTCTCGGGCCCTGCGGACTCTGCCAGCCCGGCCCCCGTCGCTGAGGGTGCGGTGAAGGCCTACCTGCCGTTCATCGTCGCCGGGCTGGCGTCGGGGTCGGTCTACGCCATTGCCGCCATGGGCCTCGTCGTCACCTACAAGACGTCGGGCGTGTTCAACTTCGCCCACGGCGCCGTCGGCATGGCGGCCACGTTCGTGTTCTACAGCCTCCGGGCCCACGGTGGGCTGCCGACCTGGCTGGCGGCCGGCATCGCCGTCCTCCTCGTCGGGCCGGCCATCGGCGTCGTCATCGACCGCCTGCTGCTGCGCCGCCTGGAAGGGGCGCCGAGCTCGACCTACGTCGTGGTGTCGCTCGGCCTGCTCATCGCCACCCAGAGCCTGTTCCTCGTCCTCTACGGCCCGGCCCCCCGGCGCGTCGAGCCGTTCCTGCCCCAGTCGACGTTCCGCCTCCCCGGCGTCAACGTCGGGTGGGACCAGGTCATCCTCGTCGTCATCGCCGCCGCCTCCGGCGTCGGGCTGGCGCTGTTCTTCCGCACCCGCTTCGGGACCCTCACCCGGGCGGTGGTCGACGACCGGCCGCTGGCCGAGCTGTCCCGGGTCAACGCCGGTGGCGTCACCACCGCCAGCTGGGTCATCGGCTGCGCCTTCGCCGCCCTCTCGGGCATCCTGCTGTCGCCCCTCCTCGGCCTCGACGCCGTCCGCCTCACGCTGCTCGTCCTCTACTCCTTCGGGGCGGCGGCGGTCGGGCGCCTCGTCAGCCTGCCGCTGACCTACGCCGGCGCCCTGGCCATCGGCGTCGCCGCCCAGCTGGCCACCAAGTTCGTGGTCGGCCACCAGTCGCTGGCCGGGCTGCCGTCGAGCCTGCCCTTCATCGTCCTGTTCGCCGTGCTGGTCTTCTCCCCGAAGGGCAAGTTCGCCGAACTGACCCGCACCGACCAGCGCTCGGGGCGGACGGGCGCCGTGGCCGCCGGCCGCTTCCCGGCCCGGCTCATCGTGGCGCTGGCCCTGCTGGCCGCCGTGCTGCCCGGACGCCTGAGCAGCGGCCGGCTCCTCACCGCCACCGCCGTGGCCGCCTTCGTGCTCGTATTCTCCAGCCTCGGCCTGCTCGTCGGCATGTCCCGGCAGGTGTCGCTGTGCCACGTCGTGTTCGTGGCCCTGGGCGCCACGACGCTGGCCCGCCTGCTCGACGCCGGCGTCCCCTACCTGGCGGCGCTGCTGCTGGCCGGGCTGATCATGGTGCCCGTCGGGGCGCTGGTGGCCATCCCCGCCATCCGCCTGTCGGGCCTGTTCCTGGCCCTGGCCACGTTCGGCTTCGGCGTTCTGGCCCAGAACCTGCTTTATCCCACCAAGGCCGGCTTCGGCGGCCAGGCCATCCTCACCATCCGACGGCCCGCCATCTTCGGGCTGTCGCTGCGGGGCGACAAGGCCTTCTTCGTCTTCGTCGTCGTCCTGGTGCTGGCCGGCGTCGTGGCCGTCGAGGTCGTCCGGGTGACGCGCCTCGGCCGGGTGCTGCGGGGCCTGGCCGACTCGCCCACCGCCATGCAGAGCCTCGGCGTCAACCCGCTCGTCCCCCGGGTGCTGGTGTTCTGCTTCACCGGCTTCCTGGCCGCCGTGGCCGGCGGCCTGCTGGGCACGCTGACGCTGTCGGTCAACGCCCAGACGTTCGACTTCTTCCAGTCGCTCGTGTGGGTGGCGGCGCTGGTCACCGCCGGGCCGCTGTCGCTCGGCGGGGCGGTGCTGGCCGCCGTGCTGCTGGTGTGGGTCCCGGCCGTGTTCGACTCGGCCCGGGTCGTCCAGTGGCAGCCCTTCGCCTTCGGCCTGGCGGCCATCTTCCTGAGCCAGGCCCGCAACGGACTCGTCGGGCTCCTCCGCCGGCCCGACTTCGCCGCCCTGGCCGCCCGCCACCAGTGGCGCCGGGGCAGCGTGCGGCTGGCCGAGCGCCTGGAGGCCCAACGGCTCTCCGCCCGTCCGGCCGCCCGGGAGGTCACCGATGGCGCGGCTTGAGGTGCGGGGCCTGCGGGCCGGCTACGGGCGCACCGAGGTGCTGCGGGGCGTCGACCTCGCCGTCCCCGAGGGGGCGACGGTGGTGCTGCTCGGGCCCAACGGCGCCGGCAAGACGACGCTGCTGCGGGCCCTGGCCGGCCTCGTTCCCGCCACCGCCGGGGACATCGTGCTCGGGGGCGAGGTCCTCGGCCGCCTGCCGGCCCACCGGCGGGCCCGCCGGGGCGTGTGCCTGATCCCCGAAGGGCGGGGCATCTTCCGCCGGCTGACGGTCCGGGAGAACCTGATGGTCCAGGCCGACGCCGGGGGGCTGCGGGCGGCGGTGGAGCAGGCGGCGGCGCTGTTCCCGATCCTCGGCCAGCGGCTCGACCAGCCGGCCGGGACCCTCTCCGGCGGCCAGCAGCAGATGCTGGCCCTGGCCCGGGCCTTCCTCACCGGTGCGCCGGTCATCCTGGCCGACGAGCTGTCGATGGGCCTGGCCCCGGTGGTGGTCGACGACATCTTCGCCGCCCTCGGGGCGCTGCGGCGGGAAGGCCGTTCGCTGCTGCTGGTCGAGCAGTACGTCGAACGGGCGGTGGCGGTGGCCGACTACGTCTACATCCTGGGGAAGGGCCGGATCGTCTTCGCCGGCGAGCCGGCCGAGTGCACGTCGGGGGCGGTCTTCGCCCGGTACCTGGAAGGCGCCGCCTGATGGCCGGCCGCCGGAGCCACAAGGGGAGCGCCATGCGGAAGCATCTCGCCGCGCTGGTCTGCGCCGCCACGGTCCTCGGGGGCTGCGGCAACGTCACCACCCGGGCCGAACGGCTCGCCGCCCGGGGGATCTCCGACGACCGGTCGGTGGTACCGCTGACGTCGGACGCCGGCGCGCCCGCCGGTGCGGCCGTGCCGGCCGCCGGCTCGACGGTCGGGGCCGGGACGGCGGCGGCCGGCCAGCCGGGCGGCGGCTCCGCCCCGGCGCCGGCCGGTGGGGAAGCGATGCCCGCCGCGGCCGGCGGTTCCGGCCGGAGCGCGGCCTCGCCCCGGACGGCCGCGGCGGTGGGCAGTGGCGCGGGTGGAAGTGGCGCGGCGGGCAGCGGCGCAGTCCCGGCGGCGACGGGGGCCGGGGCGTCGGCCGGCCGCGGCCCGGCCGGTTCGGTGACGGGCGGCCCGGCGGGCGCGCCCGGCGCGGCGGGCCAGCCCCAGCCGGCGGTGAAGCGCAGCGAGATCGTCTTCGGGTCCTTCGGCGTCGAGGCCGGGCCGCTGGGCACCATCTCCGGGCCGGCGCCGGCGGCCATCCGGGCCTGGGTGGCCGACGTGAACACGCGGGGCGGCCTGGCCGGCCATCCCGTCCGGGTCATCCTGGCCGACGACGGCGGCGACCCCGCCCGGGCCCAGGCCGTCGTCCGCCAGATGGTCGAGCGCGACAAGGTCGTGGCCTTCTTCTACCCCTACGCCATCGGCACGCTGGTGCCGGTGCTGCCCTACCTGGAGGAGAAGGGCATCCCCGTCCTCGGCCAGATGGGGGCCGAGACGCTGGCCGACTACTCGGCGGCGGTGTTCCAGCCCTTCATGGCCGCCGACAAGGGCACCGCCTGGGGGTTCATGCTGTCGCTGGCCGCCCAGACCGACAAGAAGAAGATCGGCATCCTGTGGTGCCGGGAGGTGGCCGCCTGCTCGCTGGTCAAGGACGGGATCCGCAAGCTGTCGGGCTACAAGGGCCTCGAGGTCGTCTACGACGCCCAGATCTCCTTCGCCCAGCCCGACTACACCGCCGAGGTGCTCCGGGCCCAGCAGGCCGGCGTGGAGATCCTCATGACCTTCGCCGACATCGCCACCGTCAACCGCGTCGCCCAGTCGGCCCACCGGCAGAGCTACCACCCGATCCTGTCGGCTACCCACAACATGCAGCACACCGACGCCCTCAACTACGCCGACGAGCTCGACGGCCTGCTGACCTACTCCCGCATCCCGCCGTTCAACTCGCCGAAGATGGCCGCCTATCTCAAGGCCATGCGGACCTACCAGCCCAAGGCGCCCGTCGGCGAGCTGGGCGGCGCCGCCTACGTCATGGGCCAGCTGCTCGAAGCCCGGATCGCCCCGCTGCTCGACGACGACCCGTCCCCCGCCGAGATCACCGAAGCGATGTACACGCTCCACAACGAGACGCTCGGTGGCCTGCTCCCGCCGATCACGTTCCCCCGCCAGAAGGACCGCAGCGAGGTCAACCTCTGCGTCATCCCGGTGACCTTCAAGGACAAGAAGTTCCTGACCCCCGCCTCCGAGGCCTTCGTCTGCGCCCCCAACTGGAAACCGGCCGGCTGAGTCCGGCTCGGCGGCCGGAGACCCGCCGGCCGGAGCCCGTCGGCCGCAGGCTCCGCCGACGGCTCGTCGGGCAAGTCCCCGGTGGCGCCGGTCCGCAGCACGACCGGTCGTGCTGAAGGCCCTGACAGGACCCGGATCACGACCGGTCGTGCCCGGGCCCGTCGCCGGTTCCGGGCGGGGCTCCCCACCGGTGATTTCAGTGCGGTCGGCCTGAACCGGCGTCGGATACTAACGGGGGGTGTTCGTCAGCAACGCCGGTTGACGCGCCCCCACTCGCCCGTGCCGACCCCACCCGTGGCGGACGGCCGGGTCCTCGCAGCCGGAGCCTACCGGGAGCGCGCCGTTCCGGACGGATGCGCCGCCGCCCGCCGCCGCTGCATTCCGGCGTTCATCCGCCGCTATATCCGGGCGGGCGCACGCCGGTTTGCTTCGGCCGGCCGGCCCGGCCGTTCTGGCGTTCATCTGCCGCTATATCCGGGCGGGTGCACGCCGGTTGGAACGCACCCAGCTCTTTGCCCCGCCACGGCCGCAGGACGCCCGGGCGGTGGGGTACGGATGAATACGGGTTACCCCCTCCCCGCCCAAATTGGAGCGTAAGCCGCCCCAGCAGTCAATCGATGCGCCGGGCTGTGTCATCGCGGTGACACCCGGTCTGTCACCTCGCCGCCCAGCCCGTCCCGCCGCCTCCGGCGCTGGTCCTCAGCACGACCGGTTGCGCTGTGGGCCCTGAGAGGACCGGGATCACCACCGGTCGTGCCTGGGCACCGTCGCCGGTAGTGGGCGGGGCTGAGCACGGAGTCGGCGTACTACGTTCCGGTCGTTCCGCCCAAGGTGGGGCGATCACCGCCGAAGCGCCACGGCGGCGTTGGTCGGCACGTCCGCCGGGCGTAGCGTGCGCGGCGGACGATGGCCGTCCGCTCGTGGAGCGAAGGAGGCCCGGATGGGCGAGGGGCGCGAGGTCGTCGAACGGTTCTACGAGCTGTTCGCGGCGGGCAAGATCGGCGACACCGCCGGGGTGTTCGATCCGGCGTGTATCACGGTGATGCCCGGCGGGGCGCTCTCGCAGGCCGAGCACGAAGGGGTCGCCCACGCCTTCAAGGCCGCCTTCCCCGACTCGCACATGGCCGTCGACCACATGGTCGAGTGCGGCGACGAGGTCGTGGTCCTCGGTCACTTCCGGGGCTGCCACACCGGCGACCTGCAATCACCGGGCGGTGTCCTCCCCGCCTCCGGTCACGAACTGAACCTCCGCTTCATCGACTACTTCAAGGTCGAGGCCGGCCGGATCGTCGACCACCAGACGGTCTTCGACCAGATGGAACTGCTCGGCCAGCTCGGCGCGATCCCGGCCGGCGACGTGTAGACGTCGACCGGCTCCCGGCCGCCGGGGCCCGTCCCGGGCGCGCCCCGAGCGCCCGATGGTCGACGGGGACGGGCAGGTCGCCGCCCCGCTCGTCGAGGTCGACCAACCGGACGGCGTCGTGGCGCGGTACCGTCGGCACCGTGCCGGGCGTGTACCGCGGGCTGGCCGACCTGGTGATCGGCGTCCACTTCGCCTACCTCGCCGTCCTGGTCTTCGGCGGGCTGGCGGCGGCGCGGTGGCGGAAGCTGCTGTGGTGGCACCTGGCCGCGGTGGTCTGGGCCCTCGGGGCGCTCACAGTCCGCTACGACTGCCCGCTCACCTCGCTCGAGGCGTGGCTTCGGCGCCTTGGGGGACAGCGCGCCGTTCCCGACGGGTTCCTGCGCCACTACGTACGTGGCGTCCTCTTCCCCGACTGGTCCACGCCCGTCGTCGTGGCGGTGGCCGCCGTCGTCGTGGTCGCCGGCTGGGTCAGGCTGGCGGCGAAGCGCCCGGCCCGGAATCTCTGGCCGGCGGCGTCGACCTACTGCTCGACGAACTCGGCCAGGGCGGCGAGGATCTCGGCCTTGCGGAACCGGCGGTGCCCGCCGAGGGTCCGGATGGCGGAGATCTTGCCGGAGCGGGCCCAGCGGGTGACGGTCTTCGGGTTGACCCGGAACAGCTCGGCGACCTCGGAAGGGGTCAGCAGCTCGTCGTTGTCGGGCATGGGTTCGGCGTCCTCCGCTGGAGTGGTTGGTTATACGTTGCATCGGTTGCGGAGGAGGGGTCCTGAATAGTCCCTTCGGACCATTTGTGGCCTGGTCCGCAACTTCCTGTCGCCCTCGGGCAGGAAATCACAAGCCTGTGGTGAACCAGTGTTCCATGCTGGGAATCCGAACCAGGCGACCCGCCCACGGGCGGCCGTGCCAGCCCCGCACGCCCACCGGTCGCCGCTACGGCCTGCGGCCGGGTCGGCGCGACTACCGGCCGTTCCCCTCGTAGGACGGGCGGCCCGTCCCCCGCCGCCTGATGGTGGGGGAGGGCGTCCTCGGCCAGGCTCACGCCCACGGCGCCCGGGGGCAATCCTCGATGAAGCGCATGTGGCCGTGGTCCTTCGGCCCGATCTCGTAGAGCATGTAGCCGTACGAGCAACCGGCCGGGGCGTTCGACAGCGAGATGCTCAGCGCCCCGTCGGAGTCGGGACTGGGCGGCGACTCGTGGCTCTGGACGTTGGTCTTCGGCGCTACCGACAGCGCTCCGCCGTAGGGGTCGGACACGCTGTCGCCGGGAGCGTCGATGATGAGCCACCGCTGGCAGGGGTTCTTGACGGCCCACGTCTTCCACGTCGCCTCGGGGTGGGCGTCGGCGTCGTTCCAGCCGTTGTACCAGACGTAGGCGGTCTTGCCGGAGCCGTCGTTGCAGGGCAGGACATGGGTGGCCGTCTTCAGGCTCTTGGTGACCTTGGCGAAGGCCGCGCTGGGGACGAGGCCGGTGGCGAGGCTGGCGACGAGCGGGACGAGGACGGTACGGAAACGCACGAAATTCCTCCGGGGCGCTGAGGAGCCGACGCCGGTTCTTCGGAGGTTCGGCGAACGCCGTCACGTTGCAGTTGAATGACCGGCGATCCGGGCCGGCGGCGGGGCGCCGACCGCCCGGCCCCGCCGGGGGCCGTGAACGTCGCCCGTAGGATGCGGCCATGACCGCTTATGACACCCTGGCCGGTGTCTACGACTGGTTGGTGCCGGAGGCGTTGCTCACGCCCGGGGGAGCAGCGGAGGCCTTCGCCGGCGTCATCGACGGGCTCCCGAGCGGTGGACGGGTGCTGGACTGCGCCGCCGGCACCGGCCAGCTCGCCGTCGGGCTGGCGCTGCAGGGCCGTGACGTCGTGGCGTCGGACGCCAGTCCGGAGATGGTGCAGCGGACGGCGGAGCTGGCCGCCGAGCACGGCGTGGCCGTCGAGGCGATCACCTGCGAATGGGCGCAGCTCGAACCGGGAAGGTTCGGCGGCCCCTTCGACGCCGTCTTCTGCGTCGGCAACTCCCTGACCCACGCCGGCCCCAGCGCCGCCCGGCGGGCGGCGCTGGGGAGGATGGCCTCGATGGTGCGAGACGGCGGCCTGCTCGTTCTGACGTCCCGCAACTGGGAGCTGACCCGGGCCCGGGCCTCCGGACTGGAGATCGCCGACGAACTCGTGGAACGCCGGGGCCGCCGGGGCCTCGTCATCTACCACTGGACCATCGCCGACGGTTGGGACGACGAGCACTTCCTCGACGTCGCCGTCGCCGTCCTCGCCGAGGGCGGCAAGGTCACCACCGCTGCCGAACGCCTGTCGTTCTGGCCCTTCACCCATGGCGAGCTCGACGACGACCTGCGCCGGACCGGCCTGACCCCGGAGTCGTCCACCTACCGTGACGACGTCGAGCGGTACCTCGTGACCGCCCGCCGGACGATCTCTTGACCTGTGGGTCCGCTTCCGACCACGCGCTCGCTCTCCCGTGCGTAGCCGCCGCATGACCTCGACACGGTGGTTTCCGGCCGACGGCAACGCAGCCCGGCAGGGTAGTGATGTATACGTTGACTCGATAGTGATGTATACTGAGATAGTGCGCCGGACCCAGATCTACCTCGAGGAGGACGTCGACCGCAGGTTGCGGGCGGTGGCCGCCGCCGAAGGCCGGTCGGCCGCCGATCTGATCCGCGAGGCGGTCCGCCGCTATCTGGCGGAACGGGGCGAAGGCGGCGGCGTCGACCCGATCCTGGCCATGATCGGAACGATCGACGGGCTTCCGTCCGACGCCGCCACGGACCATGACCGCGACCTGTACGGCCCGATGGTGGGGAAGGGGCGCCGCCGCCGGTGAGATCGGTGGTGGTCGACACCGGAGCGTGGATCGCGCTGCTCAGTCGAGCCGACCACCACGCCGGTGCCGCCGCCGAGCGGTACCGGGAGCTGTCGGCTGAAGGCATCCGGCTCGTCACCACCAACTACGTTGTCGACGAGACCGCCACCCGCCTGCGCTATGGCGCTGGCCTCGACGCCGCCCTCGCCTACCGGCGTATGCTGGACGAGACGGTGAAGGCCCGCCGGCTGCGCATCGCCTGGATCGATGAGATGGTCGAGCGCGAAGCCTGGCGGCTGCTCGAGCAGTACCGCGATGTCGCCCTCAGCCTCACCGACGCCACTACCGCCGTCGCCGCCCGCCGAGCCCGCATCGGCGAGATCTTCGGGTTCGACCGCGACTTCGAGGCGCTCGGCCTCGTCGTGCTGCCCGGCTCAACCCGCCGATAGCGGCGGCGTCGGACGTTGGGCCGGTTTCAGCGCCGGCCGGGTTCGTCTTCTGGGATGTAGTGGCGGCTGTGGTCGTTCGGGTCGATCCACACCCGGGTGGGGCGGCCGTTGGCCGGGTCGCGGAAGATTTCGTCGGTGGGGTGCCAGTGAGCGGCGGGCACGTCGGCGTGGCCGTGGCGGCCGAGGCGGAGCCAGCCGATAATCGCCGCGGCGATGAGGGCGGCGGCGGCGAGGCCGATGATCATTGGTGGGGGCCGACGATGACGGCGGTGCCGTAGGCGACGATCTCGGTGAGGCTCTCGCCGATCTCGGAGGAGTCGAAGCGCATCCCGACGATGGCGTTGGCGCCCATCAGACGGGCGTTTTCGATCATGCGGTCGACGGCGTGGCGGCGGCTGTCCTCGAGGAGCTCGGTGTACTGGGTGACTTCGCCGCCGACGATGGAGCGGAACCCGGCGGCGATGCCCTTGAGGGCTCCCATGGACCGCACGACCAGCCCGAAGCAGGTGCCGAGCGACCGTTCGGTCCGCCACGTCGGGAAGTCGAAGGCGGTGGTCACCGGGAAGCTGCCCGTGCCCGTCGCCGGGTCGAGCGCCGCCCCCCACGTCTCGTCGCCACTCATGGCTCTCCTCCGGTCGGGACCCCAGGCCCAGTCTACGGGCCCACGCTTGGCGGAGCGTCGGCGGTCGGATCGGCGGCGTGATGGTCGTCGGCCACCGGAGCGATGCCGGTCGGGGGCCTCGGACGGTCTCTTCGTACCCGGCCACATGATCCGTGTGCGCCGCCGCTCGCGCCGAAGCGACCGGTCCGGCACCGTGGTTTGTGTCGTCTCGACCGCCGGTCGGCGTGCCGGAGAGGGTCAGGCCCGGGGCCGGGCGGCGTTCCTTCCGGCCAGTGCCCTTGAGGGCGACGTTGGGGGTCCCGCTCCGGACCCGTCACCGGGGGCGGGCGAACTCACGATCAACGCGGGGTGAGCCGCCCCAAGTTCTTCGGGGCGGCTCACCGGGAATTCGATGGCGGATGCGAATCGAAGGGAAGAACTAGGGATTGAGCGTCAGGCTGACTGTAAACGTTGTGCTCAATTTCGCAGTCATCACTACCGAGTGGTTGCCGCTGTTGGAGGCCGTGAAGCTGAGAGCAGAGGTCGTGCCGCTACCGGAGATCAGCACCGAGGTCGGGCTCACAGATCCAGTCGAGGCTGCCAATGCGATCGTCTGGTTCGAGGTGCTGAACGAGACGGGATTCCCGAAGGCATCCGCGAAGCTGACGTATCCAGTGAGACTGGGGTTGTTTCCGGCACCGTTCTTGACGCATGAGTAGTTGCTGCTGATAGTCGCACATCCCAGGCCTGAGAGCGGTTGGCCGGAAGCGTTGGTGATGGCGAGTCCGGCAACTGAACCAGCATTGACGGTGATGCCCAACTGGGACCCGGTGATCGAGCTGGTGACGGTGTCGGTGGCGGTGATCGACTGCAACCCGGCCGTCTTGAGGCTGACCGACAGGTTGTGGGTACCGTTGTCGCCGGCCACGAAGGTGTAGTTGCCAGGGAGGACGGCCTGGGCGTCGGTGCTGGACAGGGCGACTGTGCCGGTGTAGCCGGTAGCGGTGTTGTTGAACGGGTCCTTAGCCGTGACGGCCACGTTGCGGGCCAGACCGGCCGTAGTCGGTGAGGCGAACCCGGACACTGTCAGGGAGGCGGCGCCCGCCGGGCTGACCGTCAGGGACAGGCCGGCCCCGTTGCTGACGGCGCCGTCGCTGACGACGATGCT